>Ga0209451_10010_pt1 | contig 118090 bp, 99 predicted proteins | sample Arccon1NAG2MetaG_FD_184743 | JGI IMG/M metagenome (GOLD analysis project Ga0209451, IMG submission 184743) | Archaeal communities from Yellowstone National Park, Wyoming, USA - Archaeal consortia 1 (NAG2) MetaG (SPAdes) (version 2) | ecosystem: Environmental > Aquatic > Thermal springs >...
GTCACGTTCGGCCTGATCCTGAAAATATAGGTCTTATAGTTGTCTGTGATGGTCCAGTTAGTGGCCAGGCCGGGGACAACGGTGGTTGGTGTCCCACTGGGTGTGGCGTTAAACTCAACCAACTGCTGGAAAACGTTGAAGAAAACCGCTATATCCGCCCCGTAGAACCCAGTGGCTGGGTCGAGTGCATCAGGTGTATACGTAAATGAATCGTCCACGAACTCACTCGTGTTAGGGGGACCAAGCCTGAAAACAGTTGAGCTCGTCGTAGTGGTTGAACCCGTTGTGATGGAGGATGAGCTCGTTGTGGATGTCTGGGTGCCCGTTGAACTGGGTGTGCTCGTTGGGCTTGTAGGTAGGCTGCTTGGAGCGCTTGGAGGCGTTGATGGGTGACGCTGGGTTAAGACAACTGTGGCCGCAACTATAACTATGATTACCAGTAGTGCGGCTACCACTAAACCCTTAGAGAGACCCCTACCGCGTTTTAGGGTCAACATTAACCAAGTCTATCCGAGGTTTTACTTAGAGTTTTCGTGCATTACATAGAAAATTTTCGTGAATGGATGCTAAAAGAGGGAAGTTGTTTGTTACTTCAATGATATACCGAACTTTCGTCAGGAACACTGGACCCACATTAAAACACACCGCGTAGCTGTATGAGGATTGCTAGGTCAACCCTCCCACTTCACTGAGTTTCCCACAAGCTTCCCCATGGTCTCTCTCTTATTCGAGATACGTACACCGTATTCCCAATGGTGGATCAAATTTTCACTTCTTTGAGCGCCTGCTTTACGGCGGCTAAAGACCCCTCGGTTTTCAAGGTCAGCCCAGCCGTACGACCCCTCTTTGGTCTTACTATGCTTAACCAAGCGCCCCTCTTGGATGTGGACATCAAAGCCTAATTCGATCACATCAAGAATAATCAGACCTAACGCTACAAGGAATGGCTCATGTGCGCGTAAAAATGTCATCCATGATTGGGTATACGTTTTTGACCCCAAGAACCACTTGAATGTGTCCACTTCGAATCCCACCTACAGAGCGTCCTACCCTCTAACAACACCCCCACACCAATCTCAGAAAACACCCGAATATTTCTAACCCTGACGTGTGAAGTCGCTTAGCACTGCCCTAAGACTGGAAGGCATATCCTCCAAGACCTCTCCATACTCCCCCACACACTTATAGTCCACGTCACGCCGCTTATCCTCCTTATCTCAACGTTATGGCCATAAAGGAGGTCAACTCTGTAACCCATACTTTCAAGGAAATTAACTAGGTGAGCCTCAGCCACAAGACCAATATACTCAACCCCCTTTATGGTTACCATACCTGTAGGAAAAGTCATCCACTAAGCCGTACCCAATCTCAGTCCCATTCACCCACACGTTCACGTGGCGTTCGTCGAATAAATGCATTGCAACCCAACTATTATACCTAAACAAAGCTGTATACCTACCTAAGTATACAATCAACTCGACTGAATATCTGTAAAAAATACGCCATTTATTAGCCCATGTAATAGCATCATCAAAAAAACCTCTGCTTCGAAGAGTGGGTTGGCTTGAGATTACCGGAAAAAGTACTCTTGCTGGGCGCTCTCTTCTTTACCTCTTCTTTCCTCTTCCTCCTGTCTTAACACATTCCTCCTTATTTTCCCGCTTATCGTTTTAGGTAGCTCGGGGACGAACTGGATTATTCTTGGGGCCTTGTGTCTCATGAGTAGTGATTGAACGTGGTCGTGTATCTGAGCGGCGAGCTCTTGACTTGGCTGGTAGCCTGGTTTGAGCACTATGTAGGCTTTGACCACCTGCCACCTCATAGGGTCGGGGCTACCCACCACCGCGGCCTCAGCCACAGCGGGGTGCTCGAGGAGGGCGCTCTCCACCTCGAAGGGCCCAATCCTGTAATCCGCACTCTTTATCACATCGTCAGCCCTACCCACAAAGAACCAGTAACCCTCCGAGTCAAAGTATGCTTTATCACCTGTAATATAATACTCACCCACGAATGCCTCACGGTTCTTCGATTCATCCGAGTAGTGTGAAAAGAGGGCTTTAGGCCTCCACCTTGAAAGCCTAACCGCGATCACCCCAACAACGTTTGGTCGCGTTATCAGCTTGAAGCCATCGTCGAGTAGGACCACATCATAGTGTGGGATGGGTCTACCCATCGAGCCCTCCACAACATTATCCCAAGGCATGTTGGCTATCATCGCAGTGGTCTCAGTTTGACCGTAAAAATCCCTTATGGGAACACCGAACCTCTTCCTCCACGTCCTTATGAGCTCTGGGTTAAGCGGCTCACCCGCGCTCACCGCAGCCCACAGTGAACCAAAGTTTAGCTTGCTGAGGTCGCATAGCACGAACTGCCTCCACGCTGTGGGAGGCGCGCAGAATGTGTTCACCCCATACTCGTCGAGTATCTCAAGATACCTCTGCGGGTCGAGTTTCCCTCTATAATCCACGGCGAGCGTAGCTGAGCCCGCTATGATGGGGGAGAAGAAGCTGCTCCAAGCAAACTTAGCCCAGCCAGGAGCGCTCAGGTTGCAGTGAAGGTTACCCGGCTTCAAACCTATAGCGGCAGCCGTGGTCATGTGTCCAAGCGGGTAGCTTGACGCCGTGTGTATCACCCTCTTCGGCATGCCGGTGGTACCCGACGTGAAGTAGCTTAGCACGGGGTCGTCGGGTGAAGTGGCTTCAGCCTTAATACTGGGAGATTCCCCCAATACTTCATCCAAAGGGAGCCAGCCCTCCCTTCTACCTGATACAAGCAGCTTAACGCAGCCCAGCGAGCCAAGCGCCTCATCTATCTTCGGGGCGCTCTCATAGTCCGCGATCACCGCTTTGGGTCTAAGCTCAGAGAACCTGTAGCGCAACTCATACGTGGTGAGGTTGGTGGCGCTTGGAACACCCATGAACCCACCCTTAAAGACGGCCAAAAGCGAATACCACTGCTCTGGTACAACCGGCGTCATAAGGTAAACAGCGTCCCCCTTCTTTATACCCCTCTCACAGAGGAGCTCCACGAGTGCACCAGCCCTCCTAAGCAACTCTGAATAGGAAACTTTTTCCTCCTGCCCAGATTGGAGGCTACGATAGATGAGCGCCGTCTGGGAGGAACCACCGTAAAGAGGCTCGAGCGCGTCCCCAACCCAGTTAAACCTACCCGGCAAAACAAGCTTGTTAAGCTCGCCCAAAACAGACTCAATCTCCAAGCGCCCTCCACCCCGAAGAGCGCCAGTAAACTTCGAGTATAACTCCACTATACTCATTAACAAATTAATAACGCAAAAGATTAAAAATCTTATCTCTCCGATGACATCTGCAGAAAGTGGTTAAGACATAAGACTCTCACACAATCTACACACAAAATCTGAGCGCCACAACCATTATGCCTTCAGATGCCTAGAATGAATAGTACGTTAAATGCAGACCAAGAGGCCATTGCAATCATTATAAGGGGGTGATGCCCAAAAGTCAACTTTTCACACCTTTAGTTGTTAGCTCACCCCACCCACCTTATACCCTTGGAAGCTTAGCTAATAGGTTGACGTTGAGCTTGACGCCCACACTGTTTTGGGGTTGGCTCCTCGAGGAGTTAAGAAAGAGTGCGAGTGCCTCAAGGCCGTCGACTAGTCTTGGACCTGGCCTGCTGAAATACCATGAACCATTCATAGCGTAGACGTTACCCTCCCTGACAGCTTGGAGGGTGGGCCACCCATCCCTGCTAGCGAGTGCGGCTAGCTCCCTGATTGTCCTCTCAACATCGTAGCCGCACACGGTTAGGAACAGGTGCTCGGGGTCTGCCTCCAACACCCTCTCCCAACCCACCCTGCGAGAGGGTGCACCCTTCACCCCGAGCACCTCCTTGCCACCCGCATATTCAACCATCTGGGGTAGCCAGTGCCCAGCGTTGTAAACCGGGTCAAGCCACTCCAAACAAACCACTCTAGGTCTAACGCTACGCGTAGAAACCTCCCGCTTCACCCTCTGGATTCTAGCTTCAAGTGAATCCACAAGCCTACGAGCCATATCCAACCTACCAGCGGCCTCCCCAACCCTCAGCACATCGCTCAACACGTCTTCGAGTGAGTGCGGGTTAAGGGTGACAACCTCCGGCTTCTTACTAAGCTTCTCCACGGAGTCCAAAACCACACTCGAGGAGACAGCGCACACATCGCACACTTCCTGGGTAACCACCAAGTCTGGTTGCAGCCGCGTGAGTAACTCCACGTCCACCTTATAGATGGGTCTCCCACTCCTCAAAAACTCCGAGACAAGCTTGTCCACGCTCTTAGCATCCATAGCCGAAGTGTCAAACACACTCCTTACCACAACAGGCTTGGAACGAACACTCGGCGGATAATCACACTCGTGCGTCACACCCACAAGCTCATCCTCCAAACCCAGAGCACACACAATCTCCGTGGCGCTTGGAAGCGTGCTAACTATCCTCACAGACACCTATAACAACAATCACACCTTTAGCTTTTTCCATTTAAAAAGAATGGTGTCCTGCATTAGGGAGCGGTTAATGTGATGGACAACTGTGGAAAATCGTTATCCTGACACCATAAAAAAGGACAACACACATAAAAGTATGTGGATTAGCATCCGAGTTTAGGACGCCCCTTAAATCCACGCACGGCGGCGCCCGGACGAGAGAGCGGTGTGCGGGGCACCTAAGCGTGAGAAACGGTTATCCGGACATAATTCCACGCACGATGGAAAGCTAGAACAATAGAATTTGACGGGCAACACCTACCAGATGGAACGGGGTCTTAGCGAACGCGGCGTCCAGCGTTTACACTACAAATATTAAAAAATCAACCTAAGTGCCAGCTATTAATTCCTACTTATCCACCAAATCATGTTCTTTACATTATACCCATGTTCACTTAAGAACTAGTAAAATCCTCTATGTAACGTGAGGGCGCTTGTATTCGTAGTTACAGAGGTTGCATAAAGAACAGCGTCGAAGATGTCCTTCCAACCACTGCGGATAACGTCGTACACGATTTGAACGTCATCTGGAGTCGGGGAAAGGATCTTAACTTCGCCTGAATACAAAACATTTAGAAATCCGCGAAGCGCATTCTAAGGTAAAAATTGTAGGGAGAGAGCCTTGGCCTCTTTCACCATCACAGCGAGCAACTCGATCAACATTAGCTGTGGATAACACAAGGTTTTATCAGCGAGCAACCTCAAATCCACACCCCTGACCTTCACCCCCACCATCGGGAGGATGAATGATGTGTCAACTATTACTTCTGAGGGTTCGCTCACTTAGCTCTTCACCCACGCTTTCAATCTCCTCTAGCGTAACTTCAGCCCAATACTCACCCTCGGTTTTACCCATTGGAATAAGTTCAATCTTACCAGAGCTAACTTTAACAAGCATGGCATCACCCTCTCTTACCCCCACTGCATCAGCAAGCTCCTTTGGTATATAGACCATATTCTTCTTACCAATCCTAACTCTCCTTATCATACATACACTTATTACCATACCAGCTAATAAGTTCTCCATGGATAGTAATTTACGCCCAAGTATTGGGGTACTGGGGCATATTCATTCAACAAGACCTACTACCACTGCTTTCAAGACTCTCAGTACCAGCTCCTCCAAGTAGGAGATTCATATTTCTCCAAAACCTCGTCTTCCACGGAAAATACAAATTTACGCTCAGTACCGATTGTGCTCCAAACACGTCTTCTGTGTCTACGGTTTAAGGTGAGGATGGTAATAATACGAATACAAGTGTGGAAAAGGGTGGTGAATATGCGGTTGAGAACTTACCGCTACCGAGCGTAGACACCAAAAGACAACTACGGGTGGGGTGTTGCAGACCCCCAGAGTGACCTGCAGGCTCCAACGAGCTCTTGTACGCAGGAAAGGAAGAGTATAGTGAAAATAAGTATATACTGAGTGGTGACAAGTTTAGACAACCTCCACTAGGCCTAAGAAACCAAAATCATAGTTCCAGGTACTGCACCCCCAGGTCGCGTAGCAGGTAGCAAAAAAGGCTCTATCAGACTAAACGGGGGTTCTCCAGGGATTCGCAAAACCGGGAAAAATAAGGCTCGCAATTTCTTCCTTACAGTTTACCCTCAAGGTGGCTGGAGACTTTCCAGTATAGGCGGGTGGGTGGAGGCTGGGATCCGGGAGGAGAGGAAAGCCAAACCGTATTTGAGTAAAATTGGCTTCTTCACCCTGATGGTTCAAAGGGATTTTCGAATAAAGCCAAGTGCCCAAGTGTGTATAGCTCTACCCAATAGATAGAGTCTGAGTGATATTCTCGGCCAGGGAAGCCGAGGTGTGACCCCAACAACCCCACCAACGCCCAAAAACCGTGGATTTAATTCACTAGTGGACGATTTTTAACCGAATAGGGCTTCTAGGATGACGGCGGTGGGGTGCGTGAACGCAAAATACTTCAAAGTAGGCTTGAGCTTTTCGGCTTTCAACCTATATCCACTCTAGTGTACTAGCTCCTATCCTAATACTTTGAATGCGTTGCACGAATGTATATGTTGACCAGTAAATCATTTGGGTAGCCCGGAGGGAGGTGTTAGGGCTCATTATGCTAGTACGCAGTTTGACCACCCACAGTCGAGGCACCTCACACATCCCTCCTGGTTGGCTAGGTTTTCGCTACCACACACCGGGCACCTCGTGAACTCTAGACGCTCCTCTGGTCTAACAACAAGCTCTAATACACTCTTCGGCTTACTCATTCTGGATTTTGCCGTGGGAGTCGGGAGGCTCACGCCTAGCTCACCCATCATGCGCAGGGTGGTGTTCTCTGGCTGCGCTGGGTAACTCCCAGCCCTCTGTGAAGGGGTGGTTAAAACTTGACCCGGCTTAGAGGTGTCCCTGTAGACGGTTATACCCTTCAATCCGAGCCTGTGGGCGAATAGGTAGGCGATGAGTACATCCTCGGGTTCAACCCAAGCGGGCATGTTTATGGTTTTGCTCACCGCGGCGCTCACCCACTTTTGCACTTCGTACTGGGCTCTAATATGGTCCCACCAAGGTATGTCGTACGCAGTCAGGAATATTCTCCTCATGTCTTCTGGAACCTCGTTTACGCCTTGGACTGACCCCCCATTCTTGGAGACGGCTTCAAGTACCTTCTCCCTGTTAAGCCCTCTCACTGCGAGTTGTAGCTCGAATTCGGGGTCAGCGTAGTAGAACCTCCCAACTGTGGCGTGTTTTTCGAAGACGATGGCGTACTGGGGCTCGAGGCCTGACGACACATCTGCAATCATCGAGATGCTGCCTGTAGGGGCAACCGTCATGGTGTGCGAGTTCCTAGCACCCCTCTTAGCGAGGCTTGAGGCTTTATCCCAATCCATTGACCACCACTCCCTGTGGTGGTAGCTCTCGAACGGTAGCTCGCCGCGTACGAGCCTAGAGGAGGTGAAAAGCGGGAAGCATCCCCTCTCCTCGGCGAGTCTTATGGACTCCATCAGGGAAAAGTATGATACGTATTCGGCTACCCTACTCATAAACCTGAAACCCTCGTCACTATTATAGGGTATGCCTAATGCGTAGAGGGTGTCCGCGAGCCCCATGAAACCTAAGCCGATACGCCTGGTCTTCTTTGTGACCTCCTCGATCTCCGGGAGAGGGTATTTGTTCACATCTATCACACCGTCGAGGAACCTCGTAGCCACCTCCACCACCCTTCTAAGCTCATCCCAGTCGAACACCGCTTTTCCCCCATCTCGTTTCACGAAGGCGTAGAGGTTTATCGACCCGAGATTACACGACTCGTATGGGTAAAGTGGCTCTTCACCGCAGGGGTTGGTGCACCTAATCGGTCCAAGCGCCTCGTATAGAGGATTATTACGGTTAATATTATCAAAGAACACGAGGCCTGGGTCCCCGCTCTTCCAAGCGGTTCTCGCGATGTCCGCGAAGAGCTTGGCTGGGTCCACTTCCCCCCAAACCGAGCTATCCCGTGGATTCACGAGCGGCCAGGGCTTACCGGCTGCGTAGTGCTCCCAGAACCAGGGTGTTACGAGCACTGAGAGGTTAAAGTTCTCAAGGAAGCCGGGTACACTCTTTGCACCCACGAATTTTTGGATGTCAGGATGGTTTATCTCAAGTATACCCATGTTCGCACCCCTTCTTTTCCCTCCCTGCTTGACCACGTCTGTTAGGGTGTCTATGATACGCATGAAGGAAACGGGTCCCGAGGCGGAGCCACCCGTGGACGAGACCCTGTCGCCCTCAGGTCTAAGCGGAGTATAATTGATGCCCACCCCACCCCCCGACTTAAACACCAGCGCTGCCTCCTTAGCGGCATCCATTATGGATTCAAGGCTGTCCTCTACGGGTAACACGAAGCACGCGCTAAGCTGGCCGAGTCTCGTGCCAGCGTTGAATAGGGTGGGGCTATTCGGTATAAACTTTCTTTGAGCCATTATATCATAGTAGGCTTTAAACGTATTCGAATGCCGTTTGAGCCCTGTTCGCAGCGCCCAAGCGATAAACTCATCCCATGTCACCTTCATCCTTCGAGTTCTAGAGTGCTCAGCGAAGAGGTGTTTCAATCGCTCGATGTGCTCACCGCTAAGCGTGTAGCCCCCCTCACCTTCCACGTCGAAAGCGAGTTTACCGGGCGTCGACAAGGAGGCAGCCTCGCCTCCGACCACAACCCCACCACCCTTCGGATCGTAGACATCACCGTCGTACACCAAGTCTGCTAGGGCCACTAGGGCTGCAACCCTCTGAAACATTTGCTTCGGCCCCTCAATAAGCCTCCCAGAATCATCTTTGAGCAGATACCTTGATGCGAGCAGTCGTATCGCGTTAAGAGAAAGAGACTTATCAACCTCGTCTAGCTCCCTACCCAGTAGGCGCTTCTTTTCTTCCCTAACCTTTTCGTGCTCTTTCCTGTAGACGACGTACGCCTTAGCAACCTCGTAGAGGTTGAGCTCGACGAGCGTCCTCTCCACAAGGTCCTGGATCTCCTCGACGTGTGGTTTACCCTCCCTTCCAAAGCGTGAGGACACCTTCTCAAGCGTCCTGCTATAAGCCTCCTCAACCATGGATTCATCTGTTCTCCCCACAGCCTCAAAGGCTTTTGAAATAGCCCTACGAATTCTCCCCGCATCAAACTCCTGCTCCCTACCATCCCTCTTTACGACCACGTTTGGGAGATCCATACATCCTAGTCTATATCTCAGCTTAAGTATATTTCGGTTAAAAACAGTCAGCAAAGAGGAGTAATGCTACCATGTGAACCAGTCAACGAAAACATCGGACATTAACACCATACACTCGTAATACTATTAGAGTGTTTAATCAACTATGAACCCACTACTAATCACCCCAATCATGCAACCACATCGTACTGCACTATCCCAATGATTCAAGTGTTCACTAAACGCGAGCTAGATTGACCACGACAGTGTCCAGTATGCACATCTTTCCTTCTCCTTTAAGACAAAACATGGAGGTCATTGGCGCCAATATACCTAGGTGGGCTACCGACTTGAAGACTGGGTTTTGGAAAGTTTATAAAACACGTACAAGATGAGTATCTAGTACAGGCTTGACTCAAACAATCGCGTTCAATAAGTATTTATGTAGATGGGGAGTTCAGTTATGGAGACCCAGAGTTGGGGTGGTTTTTCGGATGATCTTCGAAGGGCGTCTGAGCTTTTCGGCGCTATGGATGAGACCAACCTGAGGATTCTTCTGATGCTGAGTGCGTCGCCTCTCAGCACCCGGGAGCTCGCGCGGCGGCTTGGAACAGCTGAGTCACACGTCTCTGAGAGGATAAAGAGGCTTGCAAATGAGGGTCTTGTTAGGAGTGAAGGTTGGGTGCGCCTGAATGATAGGAACTTGAAGCTTTATTCGGCGACTTTACGCTCAATTAGGGTTGACTTCAAACCCGAGAGCTTCATGTTGACGCTGCAAAGAGAGGGTGCGGCGAAGGATACCAACATTTTCTTGGCGCCCTACATGCGTTATGATCCACCCAAGCTACGCTATAAGGTTGTGGGTAGGAGGGCTGAGGGGGTTGTTATCGGCGGCTCGAGGGGGGCCGTCGTTGTGTGGGGGGTCGCTGGGATAGGTAAGACAAGCCTGGTCGCGTCGTGGGCCGCTGAGCTACGGAAGAATGGGACAATGGTTTTCTGGCACACTCTGAGGCCGGGTGACTCGTTCACCTTGGTGTGCACCAAGCTCACCCAACTCTTCCGGGAGCACAAGCGTAGCGAGGTGTTGGAGGCCATGGCAAGATGTGTGGAGGAGGGTAGATTTGACGGGCTAATTGACGAGGTGATTCGCTCGCTGGGCGGATTCAAGGGCGCCATAGTGTTCGACGACTACCACGTATGCTCAGGATGATGCTCTCCGCATGCTGATACGTGGGCTGTGTGCTTCGGGTGTGAAGCTGGTTGTGTGCTCTAGGGCACACCCGGTTGAGTTGGTCACGCTGAGTGGTGTAGGTGAGGTGGAGCTTGGCCCGCTTAGTATGGATGAGGTGACCCAATTCCTCCGGCCGAGGCTTCCTAAAGTCAGAAATTTTGGGCGCCTATTGTTGGAGTGCGCCCCAATCGGAGGTCACCCGCTCGGCTTAGAGTTATACTGTAGCGCTCTTAGCTCGGGTGGTGTGAGTCACCCAAATGTATTGGAGGGCTTCCTACACGAGCAGGTGTGGGAGGCTCTTTCGGATAGCGAGAAATTCGTGCTTTCATATCTCTCAGTCTTTAGGGGGAGTGTGGGGTTAGAAGGCCTGCGCCACGTGTCGCCTAGAACCATAGCTGGACCGCTTAGAGGCGCTCTCTACTCGCTTGAAAAGAGGGGGCTCATCAAGAGGGCGGAAGGGGTTACACCGTGCATGAGATCATAAGGGACGCCGCCTACTCGAGCCTAGCTGATCCCCGACTACTACACCTTAAAGCCGTAGTCAGCAGTTTCAAAATAGATAGGTTTATATAGATTTCTGGATTTGAATGATCCGGTTGTGCATGGGCAGTAGGGAGGGTGAGTGGTAGCAGAGACCCAAGACCTCCCCTGGCTGGCTGAGGGAGGAGTACATGCACACACATGGGGGGGAGGAGGGAGGGTGAGGCTGACTGAGGATGGATTGGAGGGCGCTCCCCACCGGGAGTGGTGGGTGGGTGCGTCCTGACAGGGGCCAAGCGGAGTGGGGCCGATGAACCCGTGAGGTCCCTATATGATGCACTGAAGCCCAAGCTCCACTACGCGTACGACAGGTGTGCGGACGCATACCTACGTACGCCTTCGTAGAGTGAAACCCGCAGAATACTATGGGGCCATGGGCGACCCATCCTCGGCTCTCGAGGAGGTCTACCACTCCTTCCTCTCACGCGACTTAGAGAGGGCCACAGAGTCACTCGCGAAGAATTTACCCAAAATCATCGATGCGGGGCTATGGTTATCACTGCACCAGATAGCCCAAGAGCTTCTCGCCAAGATTGGCGACGAGAGGATTAGAGGCTGGCTTATATACCTGGAGGCGATATGCAGCCAAGACTCAAGCCTCACAAGCAAAGAGTCACTCGACCTACTCGGCCAAGCACTGATACTCGCGGAGAAATACGCAGATTCACTGCTTCTTGCGCGCGCCCATTTGGCGCTCGGCCAAGCCCTCCAAGATTTGGGTGAAACCAGAAAGGCTGAGCGACACTACACGCTTTCACTCAAATTCTCCAAGGACACGAGGCAACACCTGAGTATCAGGGCTAACGTTACACAGTCCCTAGCGGAGCTATGGTTCGCTAGGGAGGAGTTTACGAGGGCTCTCGGATCATATATTAGGGCTGAAAGAGCCCAGAGACGCCTCGGAAATGAGAGAAACGCGCTTCTTGCGAGAAGCCGGATGGCGTTAATAAACTACTATATTGGTCAACCAGAAACGTCACTTGTAATACTGGATGAGATGCGTGAGCGGGTGTTCGCCACTTCTAACCACACGCTTAGAACCTCGTGGCACATGGTTGCCACATTCGCCCTCTTCGCACTCGGACGCCTAAAAGACGCCCTCAAACAATCCTCAGAGTGGATTGACGCTGCCAAACTCACCAACTACCCAGGTTACACCCGTGAGGCGCTATGCTTCCGCGCGATACTTTTAACCCTATTCGGCGAGGCCAAAGAGGCCGAAAAATGCCTCACCCAAGCACGGAGACTGAATGGGAAGCCTGACAAACACAACCAGGGCTTCATGGAGATGGCGTACGCGGCCCTCCTCACCTTAAAAGGGTGAAAGGGAAAAGGCGTTCAAACACTACTCTAAGTGTATAAAGCTCCTCATAGACGAAACACTCCACCAAGCCATGCGTGCACTAATCATCGCCAAACTGGAGCTAGAAAAAGGAAAAAGGGATACCGCGCAAGCCTACATCAAAAGATGCGTCCCGCTCTTCGAAAAAATAGGGGCGAAAAGATACGCATTAGAAGCACAATCCCTCCTATCACGAACCGAAACCGCGAACACATCAGCCATAATAGATAGCTAAGCAAACCGTAGCCCTAAGCGATGACCCAGATTCTTTGAAAGCCAACCACATATTGTACTAACCGTGACACTAAATGTTTAATCCGTGGGAGGCTATTTACCAGTACATACAAGAAATTTTAGAGGCGGATAATAAGGAGGACTGGAAGTTTCAGCACACATACAAGCTATGTAAGCTAGCAAAAACAATAATATACCCTCATCACTCAAATTATATGAGTGGTGTTAAACACAGCCACGCTGAGTAGGTTTATGGTATTAGCGGGCACACTTGGAGTTGCTCCGTCGGGCTTTACCACACTTATGTGCTGGCTATACTGGGACAGAAGAAACGTCATCCTGCTTAGCCAACCTAGCCATACTGGGCTACAACATTTACACCTCATATACTGCTGTCACAGAGTTAACGGGGAGGGCATCGAGGAGTCGAGCGGCAAGCTGACACCGCAAGCACAGAGAATGCATGAATGAACGGTTCCCATGCTCTGCCACCATCTTCGAATTGTTATCTAGGGTGAAGGCCAGGAAGTATAGATAAACGTATCCTTATTGGTTCGCGAGTCTGATTAGAGTCTTCCTTAGAACCTCGACACCTCTATGCGCCTGCTCCCACTCCGTCCACTCCTCTGGGGCGTGGCTGACCCCACCCCTGCTTGGTACAAACACCATTCCTACTTCTCCTGTTAGCTTAGCCATGTTCTGCGTGTCGTGTCCAGCTCTACTGGGAAGCTGCATGTACGAGTAGCCCAGCTCTTCCACGACTTTGCTTATTGTGTGGATAACCAGTGGTGAGCAGTTAACTGGCTCGGTTTTCTGGGGTATGGAGTATTCGAGGTCAACGTTTTCTCTCTTCGCATATATTTTAGCACTCCTGACAACCCTGCCAACAGCGTCTTCGAGGTCTGCTGCTTCAAGCGACCTTATGTCGGCGACCAGGGACGCTTCCCCTGGGATAACGTTTGCGACGTTTGGGAAGAGTGTAATATGCCCTGTGGTGCCCACCATGTCGCCGTGCTTTAGAGCTATCTCTCTTATCTTGAGGGTGGTCCTCGCAAGTGGGATAGCCGGGTCACGCCGCATATTCATAGGTGTGGCACCCGCGTGCGACTGTCTGCCTTTGAAGGATATATTCAACCAGCGTATACCCACTATCCCCGTGACCACTCCTATATCCACTCTATTAGCTTCGAGGACTGGGCCCTGCTCAATGTGTAGCTCCACATGGGCTCTAATTGGCCTCGTGAACCTCTCCATGTACCCTTCCCGGGGGATTCGTGTAACCCCCTCCCCAAACCTCCTCCCATCATATTTGTTCTTTAAGTCGTAGAGTGCTTGTCTTTCCAGCACCCCAGCAAAATAGGAGCTACCCGTCAACGATGAAAACGCGCCCTCCTCATCTGTGAACACAATCAAAGCTATCGGGAGCTTGGTTCTAACACCGTCATCATTGAACATCCTAATAGCCTCAAGTCCCCCCATAACACCCAGAACACCGTCAAACATCCCCCCATTCCACACGGAATCAATATGTGAACCAGTGGTCACAATAGGGGACTCAACCTCACCCGACCTCACACCAATCATGTTGCCCGCGGCATCGGTGAAAACACGCAAACCAGCCTCCCTAAACGTCTTTAACACATACTTCCTAGCCTCAACATCATACTCACTCAGGGAGGGCCGACTAATACCCCCAGTCACCTGCCTACCAATCTCCCCAAGATTCAACACATCCTTTCTCAACCTATCAATCAAGGCGGAACACAAGTGTATGCCTCCTACTTTTTAATAAGACTATTTTTGAAACGAGCCCTTGACACATTATAAGGGCCGAAGCTGGGAGCCTCACCAGATGGATTCTAAATCATAACTCACTATACGGCAGCAGCGTTTGCACTAGTAGGGTTTTTATTAGATGGGTCTCCTAATACGCGTTGATGTCACTCACCCCAAGCATTCATTTTGCCCGGCAATACGCCTACCTCGTCCTACAATATTGTATAGAGTTTACAACCCTTCTCCTCTCTGGGACCAGACGCCCACCACTCTCAGCGAATATGGGGAGCACAAACCCTGTGGAACCACATAGTGGATTACCCAGACTATTAGGGTCCACGTATATATGGGTAGGGAGGCAATACTTATGACGTTCAGCGCGAAAACGATTATGATCAAAAACACCAACATTGTGGATGCAGCTAACTCTAGGATAATTGAGAATCAGAATGTAATAGTGGACGGCTCACATATTAAGGAGATAAGCGGCACAACACCTGGTAGCGAGGTTTTCCACGTTGTTGATGGTGAGAAGAGCTACCTGATGCCTGGGATAGCCGACCTCCACGTTCACCTTAACTGGGACGGTGGACCCGACCCGAGGCAGGCGGTGCTACAGGAGGGGGCTAAGGTGGCCGTACTACGAGCCTACAGGCACGCGTTAGACCACCTGAAAATGGGGGTCACAACACTATTGGATGTAGGCTCCATGGATGACCTAGCTATCGACTTGGCCTCAGCGATTAGGAGGAACGTGGTGTTTGGACCACACCTCTATGCGACTGGGAGAATCATATGCATCATTGGCGGCCACGGCGCCGGGCTCGGCTACGAGATAAGTGGGAGGGATGATGCGCTGAGGGCGACTAGGACGCTCATCAAGCGCGGCGCGGATATGATAAAGATAGCCGCCACATCGGGTGCCTACGGCTCGTTCGGAGCCGAGAAGCTTGAGGCAATTCAACTCGACCCCGAGGAGATACTTACGATTACCTCGGAGGCGAGAAAGTATGGTATCAAGGTGACGGCTCACGCCCTGAACCTAGAGGGGATTAGAAACTGTGTGGATAACGGTGTATCAATCATACAGCACGGCGCATTCCTGGATAAGAGCACCGCGCGTCTAATGGCGCAGAAGGGTGTATTCCTTGTACCAACACTACTCGTGTATCGGAAACTCGCCGAGGGTGCGCCGGGAGTCATGCCCGAGGCTGTGAGCAAGGCTAGGGAGGTTGTCAGACACCATAGGGAGGCCTTCCTAAACGCCTTGGAGGCGGGGGTGAGGATAGCTGGTGGCACCGATGTATACTCCCCCAACTTCGGCCCTCACCCCAGGATCATCGATGAGGCAATCACGATGGGGGAGTACGGGATGCCTAATAGCGAGGTGATCAGGGCTATAACACTGAACGCATCGGAGGCGCTTGGAACACACAGGACACGCGGCAGAGTAGAGGAGGGCATGGAGGCCGATCTCGTACTGCTGAGAGGTAACCCCCTAGAAGACCTGAACAACCTGAAAAAAGTTGAAAGAGTATTCCTAGACGGTGTGGAAATAGATCCACACACCACCCGAGACCCCCTAACACTATAACAAATGGGGGATGCAGCTTTATGCGAAAAATCCCGTTTTAGGCAACCCCGCTTATAGACAGTGCGCAAATACCATATTCGGGGATGAACACGCGCATACCAATTGGTCACATCCTAGTCTTACCCTAAATGGAGCTCCCAAGTTAGAATCGGCTGGGTGCGCCATCCCCGCAGAGTAATGTTGTTCGACCCTCTTCCCAAGGTGGTCGGAAGGTTTATAGTTTTGCCTTCGAGGATAAACCAGTGAGTTGTAGTAAGCCGGGTTCACACTTCTTTCTAAGGGAGGCAACCGGTCTAGTAAAGGAGCTTTCCGCCTTTGATGTATTCGTCTGGAGTATAATATTTTTCCCGTGGCTTACAAGCTGGGCTGGGATATTCTGGGTCACGCCTGACTACTACCTCCACGTCAACTATTACGCCGCGCTCGGAGCTTGGTCCATTATAGCGATGGTTATAATGTTACTCTACTGGCTGCTGACCGCCGCCATCCCGCGTAGCGGTGGTGACTACGTTTTCGTATCAAGAATAATATCCAGCTCGCTCGGATTCATAGGGAGCTTCCTCTTCCTGCTCGCACTGCTCACCTCGGCTGGGTCGGGGGGTTATTGGGCGTTCACCGAGGCGGGCACAGACCTCACATTCGCGGGGCAAGTCTTAGGTGACAAGTGGATTAGGAACCTTGGGTTATTTTTGACGCCCACAACAACGAGCTCCCCCTGGACGCTCTTCGCCCTAAGCCTACTCATCCTAGGGGTGGGAGCCGTAAGCGCGATACTGGGAGGTAAAACCCTGAAAAGGGTTCTATACGCCTTGTTCGGATACGGCCTACTCGTCCTCATCCTAGTGGTAGCCGTGTTTGCATTCACACCCCACAGAGTCTTCCTACAAGACTACTCAGACAGCTTTAATGGGGGTGTGCACGCCGTCTTCAGACAGGCCTCCACAATGGGGTATCTACCCTTCAGCACACTGGGGAATATCGGGGGTGTTATCCCAGTCCTCTTCGTGAGTATTGGCCCATACCCCGTCATGCAGTTTGTGGGCGGCGAAATAAAGAACCCTAAGAGGTCCCTGCTCTTCGGCCTCGTGTTCGCGGAGGCAGTCTCCATACTGGTTTGGTTCGGACTAACCTACCTCGTGGACAGGGTGATAGGGATAAGCTTCCTAGAGGCGTTGAGCGTCGTCAACGGATACGCGATTGTCCCAACCGCATTCGTCACGCTGCTTATACCCAATCAGATTGTCCTCTGGATAATAACCGTGGGCCTCATCCTCGGCAACATAGGGTGGTCGTGGCTTGCATTCATCTTTATAAGTAGAATATTCTTCGCCTGGTCGTTTGATAGGATAATACCAGCCAAATTCGCCTCGGTGAGTGAAAGCCGCCACACACCCACCTTCGCACTCATAGTGGCATCACTACTCGCCGTGGTGCCCATGTACTTGGAATACTTCACCTCGTTCATCACGGCTCAGGTAAACGCCATCTTCTTCTACACAATAGTGTGGTTCCTCGCAGCGTTAAGCGCAGCCCTACTACCATACATAAAGAAGGATGTCTTCGAGCTATCACCAATAAAGGCAATGAAGGTGGGTAGCATACCTCTGATAACACTCCTCGGCTGCATCTCCATGACCCTTTTCGCCTATCTAGGGTACTATAGTGCAACCAACCCAGCAATCGGACCATTCGGTATTGGAGCAAAAATATTCACACTATCACTAATCATCACAGCCATAACAATATATGTAGCAGCATACTACTGGAACAAGAGGCAGGGAGTAGACCTAAAACTATTACTCAAACAGGTCCCCCCAGAATAAGCCCTTGAATGCGAACCAAAACGAACATCCGTGAGTGGGACACACGTGAACCCATCAACCAAGAATAAAACTGTGGAACCCTTTACCCTACCACTCCAACCAGAATTAACAATACTTTACTCACAGAAAGACCGGTGCACTTAGCCTTCAAACCCCCCAAGGAACCACCAGAGGAAGCTACCAATGATGTCCTCGATTAACATGCCTAAACACACCTCTTAGGACGTGTGCACAACTCACACTAAGTGTCTATTTAACGCCTCAAGCTTAATTCTACCAATTTACCTGTAACTCCGCATCCCGTCCTTAGGAGAAAAAGCTCACAAACACCAGAGTGAGCTACCCCGCTTGAAGGCGGGAGCTTCCTGCCTCATCACCGCCCCACCTTGCCTCCTCAACCCCAAGGTCGAAAGAGGAGGTATTGGGTGAAGCTCAACCGCAGGCACACCAGAAGGGTGGCACCCACCCTACACGCTTCAAGAGAACCAGAGAAGCGTTGAGGTCCCGGTCAACTGTGAAACCACAGCGGGGGCAGAGAAACACCCTGTCTTCCAGTGTCAAACCCTTGTTGATCCCACCACACAGGAAACACTCACGTGAAGTGTTGTAAGAGGGGACAGGTAAAACCTGTTTTCCTCTTTTTCGAAACTGCCACTCCAGCACCGCTCTGAGCTCTGAGAAAGAGGAGTCGTGGAGCCGAAGCCTCCTCCTCTTGGTTCCACTTTGAATTAAGCCTTGGACATCCAAATCCTCCAGCACTAAGAGGTCGTACTCCTGTGCGAGTAGCGCCCCGAGCTTGAAGAACAGGTCACGCCTGAAATCTTTAACACGCTCGTGCTGCTTTGCGAGTCTTGTCTTTGTTTTGAGCCAGTTTTTGAAAGAAACTTTTTCCTTGATAGTGTTCTCTGTAGCAACCTGACTCCTTCAAGGGAGCGCTCAAGCGGCCTCGGGTTCTCGAGGAAGCGCCCATCCAGAGGAGAGTGTGGCGAGCCTCGCTATCCCCAGGTCAACACCCACCGCTTTTTTGGGCTCCTTCTGAGCCTGCACTTGGGTTTCGGGTTGTTCCACCAAGGAGATTACGTGGATTCTATCTGGAGGGTAAAGCTTCACGCACACCTGAGACACCCAGTTTTCGGGGAACACCCTGTGCAGAATTAAAGTGAAAAACCCGATTTTACTCAAGTAAAGCCTAGCCCTCCTCTTCTTTTTGTTTTTACCTTGTCCAGCATCCCTGATATCAGAAAGCTTCCAACCACTCTGAGGGTACACTAAGGAGAGGTACCTGTGAGGCTTCTTCTCCCTGGACCTGTTCGCTAAGCCTTCGAGAAACCTCTGCCGTGCCTGGTAGAACCTATCAGCAACCTGCTGCGCAACCTGCGAGTGTAGCGCTTGGAACTCGGGGCTCCGCTTCCTCAAATCCAAAGCGAGCTGCCTGAGCTCGGTTTTGTTCATGCCGTGCTTGTTTCTTTCATACTCTTCTTGTTCGCCGTGTAAGAGCGTGTTATAGAGTTTACATGCAACCTCTAATTGGGTTTTTAAACTCATTTAGACCTGAATTCAGAGGCTATTAATTTTGGTGCATTATCGTTTCTATGCTCATGGCCTACAGTATTCTTCAACTTATCTACGAAAGGTTTGCCTGCGCAATCGGGCCCGCTGGGATTTGAACCCGCGACCATCAGCTTTCCGCGCTGCGCCATTGAAGGCTGCTGTTCTGTCCAAGCTGAGCTGCGTGCCCGGTATATTTCTAAAAGCCCCCTTTTATATAATCTCCTGAACATCATCGACTAAGCATATGTTCAAATATAAGATAGTTATATAAAGAGGAGGTGATCGAATGCAAAGAGAAGGGGTGGAGAATCCGTCAGGGATCAAAGGGCTCTTGAAGGAGTACTACGACGGCATCGCCAAAGGGGGCGGATGGGGTCATCTTCTCTCTGAAAACTTCCTGCTGACTGGGACCATTGCCAGGGAGAGCAGGGGGAAAGGCGCCTACATGAACAACAACTTCTTCAAATTGGTCAAGGCGCTCAAGGTGGAGGAGATGATTGCAGAAGGCAACAGCGGGTTTGCTCTCGTCAGATACGACCTGGTGTCGCCGAAAGGGAAGCCTTTCTCGTTAAGAGTCGCCGAGTTCTGGAAGATGAAGGAAGGAGAACTCGATTCTGTTGCTATCTACTTCGACACAGCATCTTTCAACGACTCCATGAGGTAGGCATCGAGGGGATGCGAATGGTTGAAATCAAGAGCCAGCCAACCTATTTCGTCGCCTTTTTGAAGACAAGATTCACCTCGATAGACGAGGTGAAGGCGAAAATGCCCGATGCCCTGGCCACGCACTTGTCACGGTCCAATGAACTTCACAGGCATGGCAAGGTGCTGATGGCTGGAGCGTTCAGGAGCAACCCAGGAGAGTCTGTCACGACCATGGCTGTGTTCTATTCGCGAGAAGACGCTGAAGAGTACGTGAGGGGTGACCCTTTTGTCATCAATGGAATGGTGAGCGATTGGCACATCGAGGAATGGGCCAACATCCTGAGGGAATGATTTGGGGATTAGAAAAGTAGTTGTGACAAGTAGTTGTGCTCATCTAATAGGGGTATTCGAGCCCTCAGAGAGCAGATTTAGTTTTGCAGAATGTCACAATAGTTTACTGTGGGGACTTAGGAAAGTTCATAAAAGAGTATAGTGCCCTAGCGTGTCCTTAATACGAACAATGGTATAGCATCTTAGCAATGCAAAAATAGAATTCCGCACTAAGCGTAGCGACATTGTGCGCTCAAGCATCCCCTTAAGCCCCCTCCCCTAAATTGCACTCCGCAGGAGAGAATAATGTGCCCGGAGCGAGGCCGGAAGCCTTGCGATGCAAGGTCGAGTGGTTTAAGCGTTAGCGGTGTGTGGTGTGAACACCAAGCGAAGCGAAAGTGTGAGACTCAACACATCTACGAGTCGCCATCTGTGGCGGGGTAGCTCAACTAACGAGAATCGCAGATCAGTTTGGGGCGCGAGTGTGTGAGTCCCCTGACGGGCTCCATGCTTAATACCAATAAGGTAGGCTTCTTGGGTGGTTGCTACCCAGGGCTCAAAATGATTAACAATCATAGGGTTCTTTGGGAATGAAATTGATGTACTAGAGTCGCGACTCGATAAGTGAAGACAGTGGGAGACACTACTGGTTGACGCCTACGCCTCTTAGAGAGATGTTACGGGTCTTTTTGTGGCTAGGGGAACAATGTTTGTCTAGTTCGCGCTTTGTGCGCACTCGAGCGCTCCGCTGAATCGAACCCTGGGTGGGAGGGGCTCCTAATACATTTGTATGTGGGCTACCGTAACCCCACGATCAAGACTTCTTGGGGAGGAATTGTGTTTTTTGTTTGTCAAGAAGTTGGAATAGGGTTGAGTATGCGGTACTCTCGTTTGCTAGGTTAATCGTTTCGACGATTAGTGGAACAATTGTGTCTGGTTTGAATTAATGGTTTCGTGCGCTATGTAGAGTCTTGCCCTAAGGGTTTTATGCGGGCGTTTTTACTATAGTGCTTTTGGTTTAGATTATTTTAGCAATAATTATTAATTACTTAGGTATTATCTATTCGTGGTCGTGTTTGAAAGCCTTGCTTATAAGGCCGTCTAACCCAACTGGGAGCGCTTACCTCACCAAATTCGGATTCCTCCCAACCCCTCTTGGCCTACTTCAGCTTGCGGGCGACTTGCTCACGATACCGGGGACAGAGGTTCGACTGGTAGATATGGAGGCAGATAGGGCGAACGCGACAGTTGAACAGTTGGTTGACACCGCGGCTGACTATGACCCAGACTTGGTGGGCATCACAATTCATGCCACAGCGGCTCACACCACCTCTCTGCGCATTGCGAGTATGATTAAGGAGCGTCGACCAGACACGGTGCTCGTGGCTGGTGGCCACCACGCCACTTTCCTGCCGTATGAGATGATTCGTGGCGGATTCGACATAGCGGTTCTAGGTGAAGGTGATGATTCCATAATTGAGATAGGTGAGCGTGTGAAGGAGGGTAGAGGCTTCGGTGACGTTGCCGGTGTAGTTTACAGGAATGAGCGGGGTGCACCCGTGCGCACCAAGCCTAGACCGCTTATAAGGGACCTCGACAGGCTTCCCATACCAGCCTACCACCTAGTGGATAAGCATAGCTACACCTTCAAGGTGTTCGGCGACAGGGATACGGTTGCCTGCGTGGAGACATCACGTGGGTGCCCTTACGCGTGTGACTTCTGCTCTGTGACCCCTACGTGGGGTAACAAGTGGCGTAATAAGTCTAATAGGAGAATAATCGAGGAGCTAGACATAGTGCAGCAGCTGGGCTACGACTGGATATTCTTCACGGATGATATATTCGTGGTCTACCCAAACGTTGCACAGAGGATGCGCCTCTTCGACCTGATGATTGAGAGGGGGTACAACTTCAAATGGATAGCTCAGATGAGGGCTGACGTCACAGCTAAGAACCCCACCCTCATAAGGAGGGCGGCCGAAGCGGGCCTACGAGTGGGCTTCCTCGGAATAGAGTCGGGTAGCCCCGAGATACTCAGAAAAATGCATAAGGGGCTATTCACACCACTCTCGGTTAAAGCCGTGCGCACCCTAAGCGAGAATGGTGTAGTAGTCCTCCTAGGTATGATGCTAGGCGCACCCTACGAGTCCTTCCATGACATGCTCACCACGATAAGGTTCGCCTGGAAGCTGGCGGATGCTGGCGCCGACGCCGTGCAGTTCTCACTCTACACACCGCTACCCGGGACTAGGATATTCGATGATGCGCTCAGAAACAATAAGCTATTCACACTAGACTGGGATAGGTACGACCTACTCACCCCAGTGATGAGGACAAGGGTTCACCCAGCCATAGTACAGTTACTGCAGATGTTCGGAAACCACTCATTCTATATTCGAAAATACCTGAAAGGCCACCTTATAGACACTAATTGGAAGACCACAATAAAGGGCTACAAGCGCGACCTAGTGCTCAACGCCCAGAAATTCATGTTCGATATGATGCCAACCTATATAAGAGAGTTCCTGGGTTTCCCAAGACACATACTCAAAACTACGAGGCTATACCACACACTCGCGAAGCTATACCCCACATCAAAGGAGAAGATACAAGAGTTGCTCGAATTCAGTAGCAAAATAATCTACCTAGAAGTGGGGGGTAAGAATCCCTACTTCATGATTAAGGAAGCCGAATGACGCCACCAAAAATTCAGTTCAATAACCCTGAGAACGCGCATCACCCAACGCAAGGTGTGTCCATAAATATTCCACAGATTTTACCATAACCGGTTAAGATATATCAATGACTCGGATTTCGGCTAGCAATAACACGCACAGCCAAGTCACTGGACTTAGTCATGCGGTAACTCGAGCCGTCATAGAAGCTAAGCGAACAGCTAAGCCAAGCCCACTCTTGTTACCCCGCAGAAGGTTGTCTTCCAAGGATAACGTTAATATATGCTGAGTTCTCCAAGAGTTCTAGTATGGTCTTGAGCCTTTTTTGCATGTCTTCCCTAGTTAACAGCTTGGCGTAAACGTAGAGGTCTGCGGCAACACAGAAGTCAACGGGGTTCACATTGGGAGGGATAATGTCGTAATCGAGGAGCATACCCAGAATCTTTGACTGAATTTCGTGGAATAGTGTGTAAGCCCGTCTTAAAATATCATCCTCTGGCTCATAGTCGAACGCTCCGCGAGGGATATACCTTGCAGCCGTAGCCCTGAAGAGTTTAACTTCGAGGTTCCGAATTCGTACACTACCAGACTCCTCCACTAACCCTTCACTTCTGAGTTGCTGAACTCTACGCCAAATTTTAAGTGGAGGCTCACCCAGCATTTTTGATAGCCTATTCACACTGAGCTCGGACCCTACAAGTAGTCTGAGAATCCGCTGGTTGAGTGGGTCCTCCACAAGCCTCAAAGCCTTGCCGTCAACCACCATTAACCTTTTCATATGATGAAAACGTTTACACACAGCTTTTAAGCCTGCCATCAACGGATATGATGAACCGTGATGGCAGTCTTAATCAAGTATAAACAAGCTGTAGCCAGGCAATATTTGAGTAAACCCAACACCCACTGTAAAAGTGTACATGATAAGATTAAACACAGTATAACTAAAGCTACCAGCTTACTGGTTGTTCGCCTAGGTTCATCCACACAGTGTAAAGGGTTGAGAGTCGTAAACAGGTACACACCCACTACACCACGCAATTAGGAGGTGTCTGAGTATTCCATCCAATATTGACCCCCTCTACTTTATCACGCCCATATTGGTTATTTGTATCACATTTGGCCTAGTCGTGTACTGGCGGCTCAAGCGGAGATTCACGGCGGGGGTGCTAATCTACAGCTTTGCCGCCTACTTTGCAGCGATAATTCTTAAGTACGTGCTCCAAGCCCTGACCCTGAATTCATATGCCTGGTTTGTGAGTTCAAACCCATACGCCCTAGGAGCCTATTTTGGGGCTCAGACGGTCGTGTTCGAAGTCTTCGGAGCCTACCTAGTGGCGCGCTACGCGGCATCCCGTGGAACGCTACTCTTAATGGATGCCGTGGCTTACGGCCTCGGCCTCGCACTCTGGGAGAACGGTGTGCTTATCTCCATACCTCTACTCATAAATTATGTTGCCTACTACGCCCTGTTGTCGTCACCATCCACACATGGGGCCGTGTACACCCTAGTATACACCCATTATCCACAACTCTTCCTCCCCCCAGCTCAAGCTCTGCCCCTCATAGGGTTCTCGGTTCTTGAGAGAATAGCATCCATAATGCTCCATACGGCCTGGGGTTACCTGGTTGTGCTCGCGGCAACCTCAAACAGGAAACTCTACCTATACGTGGCCCTACCCATGGGTCTCGCCGACTTCCTCGTCCCCTTCGAAGGCATGATAGGTCTCCCAATCTCTGAAACAACATTATTTATAATCGCCTCACTCTTCCTAACAATCGCGCTTATTCTAGGCTCTAAACATAAGAACACCATTGCTGCGGAAGGCGAAAACCCGGGTGGTAGCCCCAGTGGGCGCCCTCTCTCTGGGTTGGGTCAACTTTAAACGTTCTCTAAGCTATATTAGTACCCAAAATGGTGGTCTGAGGGGAGGTCTCAAAAGCTTGATTACGATATGTTCGAGCTTGGACCCAAAATCGTCAGCTAAATCTTAACCTTAATGTAACCCTAATTCTACTGCGTGGGGGCTTCGAGTGTCCCATCGTTTAGTGCGCTAACTATCACTAGGTCTATTCTCGATGTGTTTAGCACGCCTTGTGGATTAGCAAATCACAATTAAGGAGGAAATCCAAATCCGTTGCGGGACCCGGGGGAATCATCACTGCATAACTAAACATTAAGCACCGCTAACCAGAGTGTTTACCGAACCCTTAAGCAATATGCTCCTAACTTTAACCGTGAATTATCCCCCTTTATGCGGTGGTATTAGAATACTCTAGTTAAACTTGAACCCTCCATAGCATGCTATGGGGAGCGCTGGTTACTAATCCTTCACTAGTTCTCCCATTGCTACCATGAGTTGATTTGGTCTTGTAACCAGGGGCCAGGTCCCATGTCGACGACCCTGAATTCACCGTCAAGTTTTTCCTTACTTAACAGGTTAAAATCAACCTCACCACGCGTATAGAAAATGTAGGTTTTTCTCACTGATGCTTATTTTTTTGAAGGCTCTATTGGGTCCCAGAGTAGTTTGAGGGGTATTGGCTTCATCTTCGATAGGAACCATTCCTTATCCCTGCCTTGGAGGATTTGGATGTTCGGGGTTTGATTTGGAGAGGTGAAACAAGGAAGAGGATGATCCAGCTGTACGGCTACTTGTTCTCAGAGCTAAGGAGGGTGCTAGAGTGGAAGTTTGAGAAGCGTGGAAAACGTCTTACCCGTTGCCTCCTAGAATACCTCTCGCGAGTGTTTCCAGCGTGGTGGAGTCAACAGGGGTTTGACGTGGGGGACTGCGGGTTCCGCTCCCCCGGTATGGTTTCAGTTTGGACCATGACTATAATGCTTGCCTGGTGCTCCTGAAGCGTGGAGGGCGGGTGCCACGCTTTCGGTGTGCCTGTGGTTGGGCTCCGCCCACTACATTTTCTCCGAGCCTTGGGATTGGTGAGGACATAGTGGGGCTGTGACCTAGTAAGTCCTTCCGTAAGGGCGGTGTTGCGCACTGCCCTCAGTTTCCGCTACACCTGATGAAGTCGAACACATCGGGGTGGTCAACCCTTATCGTGAACATAAGCGTCCCCCTCCCCCACTGCCCTATAGTTCCCGCGTTCTCGCGGTCCGTGAGGACGGAGTAGTTCTCATGCTTGACCTGGTTTTCGATGTGCTTTTATGATTGGTTCGATATCCTTGATGTCCATATGGTGTGGAGCGTTGCCAGACAAGCCGGGTTTCAAATCAAGGTTTCCACCGTCACAGCTGAATGTGCGCACTCTTTTCGTTTACAATATACTTCAGGGAGCCTACCTAGGATACATACAGGTTTTCTGGCAACCCTTCCTTCTCACACTGGGTTTATCAATCGCTGCAATAGGTACACTAGAAACGCTCACCGGTCGCTTCGGGTTGCTCGCAAGCCTTACACAGGTCTTCGGGGGGAGGCTGTCCGATAGAACTGGAAGGAGGAAAATAGTGCTACTGGGAAGCGTTCTACTCATTTCTTGCTGGTCAACAGCTGCGTTAGCCTTTGTCCTCGAAACCAAGTACCTCATTTATGTAGCCTACCCCTTATGGAGCCTAAGCGCTATGGCAACACCTGTGCTCGACGCAGTGTTAGCAGACAGTGTCTCACCTCACGATAGGTCCAGAATCTACGGTCTAATAATGCTCGCAAACGTGATACCAGGGGCGCTCACAGGCTATGCCACAGGCATACTCGTCGGCAGACTCCACCCACAATTCTTCCTAGGACTTGCAGCACTACTGGAGTCAGCTGGTTTCATAGTGATCCAATCTAAGCTAAGAAACATTAGGCTTCCGCCCGAAGAGTTGGCGGCGGAAGCCGAGATAACCAGTTTTAAAAGGTTGCTAAGAGATTTCAGGGAATACCACAGGTTATTCAGTGTGTTCGCAGCCGACTCACTCTCTTGGTCAATAGCAACCACGCTTCTACCAGCCATTCTTAGAGCCTCGAAGGGGTACACTCCAGCGGATTTCGGCCTCATCGCGGTTACACTAACGGTTGGAAACGTGCTAGGTATCATCCCAGGCGGATTCCTAACAAACAGGATAGGCGCAAGAAACCTGCTCATAATCTCAGAGGCCCTCGGCCTCGCTACATGGAGTGGGTGGCTCATCAGGCCTCAAGCAATCTACGCCCCCCTTTATGCATTCATGTGGGGGCTCGCCATAACAACTTGGGTACCAGTGCAGTTCCAAGTCTTAACCGACACCTTCCCAGCGGAGAGGAGGGGCGCACTACTCGGGGCGGTAGCCACATTCAGAGGGCTCATCGCCATACTGGGTCCACTCATATCTACACTACTCTATCTTAAGCTGGGGTATTCCGCCCCATTCATAGCAGCCGACTTGGGTTTAGCTCTGGCAATCATGTTAATAATACTCGTGGTACCGAAGCGGAGAATGGCGACTGAAGGTGACGCTGATAATCCCCAATAAAATCTCATTTTGTACAGGTGGAACTGTGGTTAGAGCGCAGTAAAAATGTTGGTCTACGAGTACCCCATAGTTCTACCGGTATCAATATACGAGCCATAAGTGCATTGGTTTATGCTACTTACACTCTTACTTCATAAATATAGATCCCGCTTGGATAACATGTGTACACCACCCTGATCCTCCTGATAAAAGCCTCTTTAAAGAATAATGTGTTTTTGAATTACTAGAGGCAGATTTTGAATTATCATATCTACGGTACCGTGTTAATACATAAGCTATTTATACTTTTACGACATTAATACAGGTATGAGCAGAACTGTGAATAAGGAGTTAGTTGAGAGCCTGCAGCGGGCTGTTGCGAACAGTTTGGTGATGTATCTGAATTATAAGAGGTATCATTGGAACACTTATGGCCCTTTATTCAGGGATATTCACCTGTTGTTCGACGACCATGCCTCTGCTGTGCTTAAAACTGTTGACGAGTTCGGGGAAAGAGTAAGGATACTAGGGTTTGAGCCAATCGGCACAGCTGATGAAGTGGTTAAGCTTGCAACGGTTTCTAACGCCAAGCCTAAGATGAGTGTTAAGGCCATGATTGAGCAGGCTGTGGCCAACCACAGAATCATAATGGATGAGTTTAAGGAGGCCATGAAGCAAGCCGAAGAGCGTAATGATCCCGGTACCGCTGATGTCTTCGTGAGGAATATACAAGTTCATGAAAAGCAAGAATGGTTCTTAAGGGAGTTCCTGCAGAAGGGGGACGGCTTAATAACATAACTCCAACACCTTAAAAGGCACTCAAAAATTAGATTATTTAGTAACAGAGTAGTCCAATATCTTCTTCCAACAATACACTCAGTCAATGTCTACTTGACTAAGCGTCTCTATCGAGGGTACCTTGGAACACCCACTACACGCTTAATGGTTTCAACCCTCCCAGTGTGTGAATTAAAACATCGCTCCTCATCCACAAGAAGCGGGAAGGAAAGTGGATACCGGTATCTATTCGCATAACCCGTGCTATTTAACGAATCTTTGGGTTCAGAGAGCCAAGGGGTACTACTCCAATGGTGGGGCTTTGCCAGACACCTTGTTGTTGGCGTCTGAAGAGCGTTAATGCACCCGTTAAAACCACCAATAGTAATAGTCCGACTTCTGCTAAACATTGATATAATGGCGCTGGAGAGCACACTCAGGCGACGCTTAGCCTGCTTAATGCGTTTATTTGAATAATCCAACTCTCGAACACTCCCCGTATTCAGGTTACCCGAATCCTTATTCTTCCTAAGAAACGATAGAATAGATGACACCTCATTATGTGTTTCATTAGACTCTATATCGCTAGTCGCCATAAGGGTGTGGGTGACGCAAAATGGCTGCACCAGCTCTGACCCCACAGATTACTCCCAATCGTGAAAAAGACGAGTCTAAACACTAAAGAATTTAGCTTCTATCTAACTTCCTCCTCGCCCCAAACTGTAGACCCAAAATTCGCGAGTGAAGGACAATTAGCGCTTGGTGCGAATTTCGGTCTATCCTAAAGGGTGAGGCTTTCAGGTTGCTGTAAATAATGAAAATCATTGATTATTTTAGATGCATCCACAACCCTATATGGTGACTCAGAGGCGGTACAAGCCAGGTCTTTACTGTTCTGTTTTGATTCGGTTCAAAGTAGTAGGGTTCACAATTCAATCGATGGCCTAGGTCTTAAAGCTTAGGTGACGTGGTTGATGCTTGAATGGTGTGAGTTCGTCTAGATTCAAGCGGTGTCAGGCGCTTATCATCGCTCAGCTAGTTCTGCTAAGCGTTCAGGGATGGTCTGGTGACTTTGTGAATGTTTTTGTGACAACGACGCCGAGGCACGGTGTGATGTCGTTAGTGGGTGTTCTGGGGCTTATTGAAAGCGGGGGAGGTTTTCTGGTCTGGCATGGGGTAGAGGGTGTCGTGATTGTTGTTTTGGGCGCAACCATCCTGACCTTGTCTTTTAAGCATCACCGCGGTGTGGTCGTATCCGCCCTGCTTGCACTGCTTTCCGTGGTGTCGGCTGGGATTGGTGGGGTAATGTTTGTAGCCTCAGGTTTCTCGGCTGGTGGTGCGAGCATGCAGATGGGGGGAAGCTTCATTGCCGCTTATGCACTCTACTTCATCGTACTTTATTATACCAAGTGATTTTTCTAAACCCTATTCTTATTACATTCAAGATTTAAACTATTCGTGTTTGCTTGGGGTGCCCTCATTTATGTGGTTTGTAAATATATTTGGGGTATACCTAAAGAAGTCAACAGTCTTGGTTTACTGATGGGCTTTTAGAACCCACATAGACTTAACTTCTGGGGCAGAACTACAGTTCTGGGAAAGAAGTGCTATTCGATGAAAAGCCTAAGGACAGAAGGAATGAACTATTTGATAGGGAGAAGGAGCTTTAGCAGGCTAAAAGCAGCTTAGATAGACTTCTGGTTTTGGTAACGTGTATTAGGAGAATAGGTTAGACTTCTCTACTGAAGGTTTGTCTAAACGAGCTCAGTGTGCCCTATATCTTGATTGACTCGAGAGAACTCAAACGAAACTACGGGATGACTGACCTCTATGGGCTCATAGCCAATGGGCTTTCTACTAGCTAGGATGAATTAAGACAAACCTTATCAAAGATAGGAGGGTCGGGATTCTTGAAAACGATGTTGAGCTCGCATAGAACGGGAAGAAGTATATAAGTCTGTCTGAGTTATTCGACGACCTCAATGGGAATAGGTTAGTGATAGCCATAGATGAGGCGCAGAATTTGGGGGGTCCTAAGTCTTTCGAGATAAAGAATGCCATAGCCCACTCATACGACTATAATCAAGGATGGGGTCCGGATTAGTTGGTAGCGTGCTTGATATCCGAGTGTGGAACGCTTTATACGGACACCACAGTAATAAGAGCATAACGTTTGTGTTTACGGGTTCGGAGGTGTGATTACTTGATGATTTTTTGGGGGCGGAGGATCCCAACTCACCACTCTATGGGAGATACTACTACTCCGTTCACCTTGAGAGGTTCGACCGTAAAGCGAGCGTTAAACTCCTAAGAAGAGGCTTCGAGGAAACCAACACCCCGATCGAAGAGAGCCTTATAGAAGGTGTTGACGCTTTTGATGGGGTAGTGGGCTGGCTCACATTTTTTGGAAACAATGTGCTTAGAGGAGGTCACAGCCTAAATGAGATGGGGAATGCAGCCATCTCAACGGTTGAGAGTGAGGTTTTAAAACTGTGCTCCACAAGGATCATGAGATATCTGCACGCCCTAAAATGTTTGTCACAGGGCAGCTCATCGTGGAGTGAGCTAAAAAGGTGCATTGAGCGTAGGGAAGGCGGCACACTCTCAACGAGTGTGCTGGACACTGTGATCAAAGACCTAGAGAAAATGGGTATCATCAGTAAATACGGGTTTCTCGACCCGGTGTATAGGAAGGCAGCAACCACATTCTGAGCCGTGTATGCTAGAGTTTCTATACATGAGTACCTGTGGGGATGGTAACCTGAATCACACTTGTAATAGTTCTGTTAGCACAAATAGTGTGGTGAGGGATAAGTGTGCGTGAGACTTGGGTCTTCGCCTTTGACCGGAGACTGCCCACATCTTGCGGTGTGTAACCATTGAGTTTAAGTAGCATTTGGTGGGTGGTAATTTGGTTGTGGTTAGTGTTCGGCTTCGAAGAGTACGGGCGGTGGATTCTAGCCGCTGAGGAGACGGTTGAAAGCGGTTGGAAGGATCTTAGAGAAAAAGAGTATAACTGGTCCTGTTTTAAGTCGGAACAGGCATCACAGTTTGCGCTCAAAGCACTTCTAAGCTTGGTGGGTAAACCAGTGCTTGGTCACGACTTACCCACACTCTACAAGAGAAGTGTTGCTGAGACGGGCCAAAGCCTAGACTCCAAGCTATATGATTGCACACTTCTCCTTGCGAGGTCATACATCTCTTTACGCTATCCAGACGCTGTGCCAAGCGGAACACCCAAACAGTATTTCTCTTGTGCTGATGCTGAGAATGCTTATGAATGTGCGGAGAGAATAGTAGAATAGTCGAAGAGGGTTGGAGAGGGTTTTAGAGGAGAGAAGGAGGCTTAGGCAAGAGGTTTTGGTCGATTTAGCCCAAGCCTGCGGGCAGATGCGTGCCAAACTCGGCAAACTGAACATGATACTCTACGGCAGCTATGCTCGGGGTGACTTCAACGTTTGGAGTGACATAGACATATTAATTATTTCAGAAGCCTTCGAAGGCATCAGGTTCCTTGATAGGTATAATTTAATAGAGGAGTGGATCAAGCCTGGCTGGGAACCGAAAGCCTACACCCCCAAAGAATTTCACACAATGATGACGAAGCCCTCTTGGAAGGAGGCTTTAAGGGATCACGTTATCATTTGCGATGAGCTGGGTCTCAATATCCCCCTTTAGGGCATTGTATAGCGAGTGAAGGCCTCTACTTTAAACCCACCATCATTGTATACAATCAAGAGAATTTTCAGAGCATCCATCTAACACCTGCATGGTTCGCTTACTCATTGGTCTAATAATATTGGCTTTATACATATCTAGACGGCGTATGAGCCCAATGTTCTCTACCAGGTGATGTTCAAATTAGAGTCAGGTGGGCGCGTCAGCGCGGGCAAAAGATTGTTGGTCATGCGAGTGGGATCGCAATTGGGCAGTGGGTGGCGGGTCGAGAGCCGGGCTTGGCTGTGGAGTAAGCACGTTAGTCTTTCGCGTTCAACCTGGTCTGCAACGTATGCCCATCGAAAAGGTTTGATTCTGGGTTTAGCACCGAATGAGTCATTTGGTATACGGGTGCCTATTTTCCTCTTCCTCCATTTTCCACCCCCCTTGGAGGTGAGGATGACTGGGTCCGCCCGCTTGGTGCATAAGCTGACGACAGGGGTATTTGGACACCGTGCACAAACCCCTAAGATTCACTAAGGGGGATGGAAAGAAGATATTATACCGAATTAGTGAGGGCCCCACCTCTGTCTCACACACTTCTAGAGCGCCTTGTCAGGTAGTCCAATCCACACTTAAGACGGGCATGATGACCCCTATTTGCACACCATGATTTGCACGCGTTGACCACAGCATAGTCCACATATCCTCAATACCTCAGATTATGCGTAGCACCTCGCATGTGGCCTGGGTTATAGCCTCTGCACTACCCATATAGAAAGGAACCAAATACCTCCTCGGTTTGAAAGAGTTTTTATTCCTCTTGACTACGCCTATATTTTGAATAACTTTTATGAACATTTTGGCTGACTCAGCGTGGTGTCTGGATAACGTTTTCCAAACTTGGCCGCCACGCCTACACACCTCTAATCCGGACACCATCTGACTCAGTACTCGTAAATGCTTTATTGGGGTGACAATTCCCACTATTACAATTATTAAGTCAAAGTATTCTGGTTAAGGAATACTAAGTTCAACAAAGTGAAACTGCTTATTTTATGAGTGTCTTGGTTTATTTTTAAATGCAAACCTATTATTTAAGTACTGGAGCTCACAGCGTGTATCCATGGTTAGCCGATTGATGATGACAGGTAAACCTACGAGTGTTCTCGAGAAGTCTACACTGGCTCTAATACCCTTCGTGGTTGTTCTGGGAATACTGCTTGCAAGTTACTCCGCTATAGCCGCCAGCCCCACCCAGTTAATCATGAGTTGCTCAATACCTGCGCCTGGATCGAACAGCCCGAACGGTTGCAGTTCTACCGAAGGAGTCACGACTCCAAACATAGTGGTTGGGGACAGGTTTTGTCGCTTGGATCTCCTCGTTTTCTCGTGGATTTAAAGAGTCTCAGCAACTAAGCGGGTTACTCATTATTCCAGTCGCAGCGCTTACGCTACTTTCAGCAAGCGGAAACCTTGCGCCCTCGTTGTCCTTGAACCTTTTAATGAGCGTGGCTTATTTCGGGTTCTTCTTTTTGCTTTCGCTTCTTTGGCCAAAGCTTGTGAACACATCAAGGCTCATGGAGTCCTAAAAAGTGGGTTTACAAAATTTTGTAAACTCAAACTTTAAATAGCAAACACAAGAATCGCGCGTATGGAAAGACAAAAAATGTTTGCGGCGGCCTTGCTCGCGTTTTTTGTAGCGGTCGCGCTTTTTGCAGGCGTACAAGTGGTCACGAAAGCGTCCGCCCAACCCACAGAAAAAACTTGGTACGTGAGCATCGGAGGCTCTCTACCTAGTTACTCAACAGACGAGGCGTTTGGCTTCTACCCGCACATGATAGTGATCGATGCTGGTGACACGATCGTGTGGACTGTCACTTCAGCGGAGCCCCACACAGTGACATTCTTTAGTGGAAAGCCGTCCTTTAACGGGCTTTCGCCGATTGCAGTACTCCCCATTCCCTGTTCGCAAAGCGCGCCAAACGTGTACAACGGTAGTGAAGTGTGTAGCTCAGGTCTACTTGTTCAGGGAGAACAGTACTCGCTCACGTTCACAACGCCTGGGGTTTACGTTTACACGTGTGTGTTGCACCCGGGACTGCAAGGTGTTGTAGTGGTTCAGCCAAAGGGCGCGCCATACCCGTACACACAAGAGCAGTACAACGTCATCGCCCAACAAGAAATGGCAATGGACCTACAAGCGGTTCAAACCGCTGTAGATTCATACCAGGTTGGCACGACAAGCGTTTCAGTTAACTCTAGTGTGTACAGAGTGGCCGTGGGCTATCAACCTCAAGAAATCACAACCGCAAGCCTTTCGCCCGTTGGAAACTCTGGTGTTTCTGGTAACGTCACAGTGCAAGTGGTTTCTTCACAAACCGCGCAAGTGAAAGTGTCTCTTAGCGGCTTGACACCTGGAAAGTCGTATTCAGTTCAACTACTCTTTGGCTCAAGCCAATACGGAGAAGCCACTGGGTATTCGCCAATTAACATAGGAAGCTTTACGCCCACTTCAACTAGCTACAGCGCATCGTTTTTGGTTCACCAAAACCTTTCACTCGTGGCTTACACCTGGATTGAGCTACCAATGGCCGGCCTTTACATGAATGTGAATACTGGTTCAAACACCGTGGCAAGTGGTGACATCATGTTCACAGATGGTGGAATTATGGGGTTTCTTCCGAGTGTGGTGACAATCTACGCGGGTGACACGGTCGTGTGGACAGAACTAGAGCAAAACGACGTACACACGGTGACCTACGTACCGCCAGGAATGCCCATTCCAGAATTTGGAACGCCGCAATCCTTTGAAGCTATAGGAAACAACAGCGTGTTCGATCCATCTCAGTACCACAACTCTGGCCCGTTAGTTTACGGTCAAAGCTATGCTCTTACGTTCGACAAGCCAGGTGTTTACACCTTTGTTTGCTTGGTACACGACGAAATCGGAATGTACGGCTATGTGAACGTGCTTCCAAGACCATCGAGCACAACGCACATAGTAAACCAAGTGACCACGGTGATGCAACAGACCACTTTGCCAGGAACAACCTTAATTCAGCACTACAACACGACGATTTCAACGTCCACGGGAGACAAGCTTGCAAGAGTTGCCGCTGTTATAGGAATACTGTTCGGGGTGGTTGCGCTTGCAATCGCGGCGGTTGCAACGCGAAGAAGGTAGTTTGAGTGCGCCTTTTTGGCGCACTTCTTTTTTTAATTTAGCGCTTGGCGCAATTTGGATTTTAGACGGTTTGTTACAGCTTCAACCTTACATGTTTAGTAGGTCTTTTGAGATTCAGGTCGTACGAAGCGCGGCGATGAGCTTGCCCACGCCAATTAACGCTTGGTTTCTCACCGTGATTTCGGCTTATATGGTGCCTTACGCCAAGCTTTTGAACGTGGTTTTTTGCTCGATTGAGCTTGTGACAGGTGTGTTGCTTCTTTTGAGAAAGAAGTTTTTGGTGATAGCGGGAAACGTTTTGAGCGCGATTTGGGGTTTTTTGATTTGGGTTTTCGGCGAGGGTTTTGGCGGAACTCTCACTCTCAGCGTAGTGCACCTGAATTTGAGCTATCCAGAAACCCTTTTTACAGGCTTTCCAGGCGCCGCGCTTTTGTACGCTCTCATTTCGGTTTTCATTCTTGTTTCTTTCAAAAAGCGCTTTTTGAAAGAGGCTTCAAGGCTAACCGCCATACTCATCTTTGGAGTCGGTGCGCTTATTCAGCTACTTCCACAGTTCTTTGACCCAAGGGTTCAGTTTTCAATGTTTGTGTCAAGCGTGTTAATGGGTAGCGCGCCGCATAGCTTGGTTCCATATATCGTTAAATTGGCAAGCTGGGCGTTCTTCCATCCAGTCGTCGCAAATGTAGCTGAAATTATGGCAAGTCTCTCAATCGCGTTTACGCTAATTCTCAACAAAAAAGCGGTGATACCGCTTTCCGCGGTTTATCTCGCTTTCGTGTGGGCTTTTGGAATGGGCTTTATGGGACTTTTCAACGGCGTTGCCACAGACCTAGGAACCCCTCCTCTTCTTTTTGTTCTGGTGTTGTGTGCGACTCTAGCACGCTAGCCCAACAAACGCTCAATTTTTTCGACATAACCCTTAGAGCGTAGCTTCGAAAACTGTTTTTTGCTTCTAAAAGGTGCGCTCTTACCTGTTCGTAAAGTCCTGTTTCAAGCTCTCCACAAATCAAAAGCGCTCTTGCGCGGTCAAACTAAGGCTAAACAGCGAAAGCGCGCGCTCAAAGCGCTTTTTTGCCTCCCCCTCGTTTTTTGCAAAAACAAAAAACACTGCGTGCGCCGCTTCGAGGTTACATAGCGCGTCGACGTCTTCTGTTTCAGTCGCTATTTTTCCCACTTTAGCAAGCGTTTTTTCTGCAAGCGAAAGCTTTCCAAGCTTACAGTAAATTGTGGTCATTTCGGATAGCGTGCACAAAAGCGTAGGACGTCTATTGGCGAGTTTTAACTCTTTTTCGGCCTCTTTGAGCGTCCAGAGCGCTTCATCAAAACTTCCGCTGTCTCTCAAAGCTATTGCTAAGTTGTACTTTGCGATCCCAACGTCGCTTTTGTCTCCTAGAATCTCCAAACCATCGATCGCTTCTCTGAGCTTTGTCACGGCTTTTTCAAAATCTCCGAGTAAAAGAGCGACAATTCCCATATTGCCTATCTCGTATTAAACACGTTCACTTTGTCTCCCGCTTGTGAATAAAGCTCTAGAATTCTCTTTTGAAGAAGGAGCAGTTTCTTTAGTGCCCTACCCCTTATCAACGCCTGAGCGAGTACTGAGAGTAAACCCGCCTGCCTGCTTATTGGTAGTCTTTTTTGTTGCGCTTCTTGATAGGCGTGTTCAAGAAGAAGAGTGGCCTTTGCGATTTCGCCCTTCTCAATAAGCACATACCCCGTAAGTTGCTTTGAACGCGCAATCATTTCGTAGTCGCGTAGCTCTACTGCGATTTCTTCGACGTGTTTTAGAAGCTCAAGCGACTCGCTCATACCAGACGCGCTGTGCGACATAATAGTCGCCTTGACGTAAAAACACCACATCTCCGCTTCTTTTGAAAGCGGCTGTTTGAGTAGCTCGTCTACCAAATCACCAAGCGGTTTGGCAAACCCTTGGTCCAGCGCCCTTCTATAGTAGCTTTTGAGCGTCTTTGCGACTTCACTAAAATCTCCAGCCTCGGCGTAGTGGTACAAAACTTCTAAAGCGCTCCTCGAATCGCCAACTCTCAAGTAATAAGCGGCAGCCCTTTGGTGTAGTTCAGCGCTTTTTGTGTGAATCGCTTCCCTAATCAAACTGTGAATACCAAATAGCTCCCCTCTTTTCTTTACAACACCCTTAGTTTCAAGCGAACGTAAAACCGCTCTAAGCGCAATACGCGAAGGAATGATCCACCTTATCGCATGAATCGGAACCGCTTCGCGGTAAACGCTTAAAGCAGAAACCACGCCTAGCTCGTCGCGTGAAAGCGCCCTCGAAATTTGACTTGCCGTGTACTCGGTGATGTCTGACAAGCTCTCCGGTAGCTTTTTGCCATTCAAAAGCGTTTGGCAGAGGTAGCTCAAGCGCAAGCGGGTGGTTTTCGATCTTTTGCCCCTTTTTTCAAGTGTTGACTCTTTGGCACTTTTGCCAAGCCTTGAGCGAATAAAAGCCCTAGTTTCTTTTTGGGTAAAGCCCTTAAGCTCTATTTCTGTAACGTTTTGGGCTAATAGCTCAACAGGCCTAGCCCTTGAAATCACGATGCAATCGCCCAACTCCAAAATTTTTCTTATGAAATCGCTGAGCTTGAAATCGCGACACAGCTGGTAGTCGTCAAACACCACCTTGATACGTATGGTTGAAAGCTCAAAAAGTATTTTTTGTTGCAAAGCTTTTAAATCTCCTTGCTTTACAAGTTTGAGTGGTAAGCCACGGCCGAGCTTAGACAAAAAAGCGCAAACTTGTTTGCGACAAAAAAGAACGAATCTGTTTCCTTGATGCGGTGCCAAAAGACAGGTAGCTCAAGCGTTTGAACGAACCTTGAAACCAGCGTGGTTTTGCCACTTCCCGCAATTCTCCAAAGCAAGACCGAGTGGCCTTTTGAAAGACGCTGTAACTCGATTTTTCTGCCGATGAATTCAAAGTTAATGTCTGGAGGTTCAAAATCGCCCGTAAAGAAATGAGAGGATTCAAGCTGTGTAGCTTGCACCCTTTTGAATCTGAGTCTATAGCCTTGTGGCAAAAACTCTAACGAAAATGCATTGACATTCAAGGAGTATAGTTTTAGGTTACGCCCTTCTAAGCGGCTCCAACCCTCGTCTTTTACAAACCCAAGTTTCACAAGCTCTTGCAACCTTGAGGAAACATTTGCTTCTTGCGCGTTCAGGAGTTTTGCGAGTTGTCTTGTGCTCATAGGTCGGGTGGCGAGTGCGCTCAGTATTTCAAGGTTTTCCGGTTTTAAAGATGGTGTCCGGATAAGACTTAAGTGGTGGGCGCCACGGAATTGAGTTTTGCGACCAACCGTGGAGCCCACCACGGATGTCTTTGTATTCTTTAGGGGTTTAAATGTTTTCGTGGGGGGGCAAGGAGGGGTTCTCGCGAACTCAAGGTGATGGCTATGCTCCTAAACGCCTTTGGGTTAAGCCTCAACGAGGAAAACATCTGGCTTCTTTGGTCTACTCTCAGAGCGAGTCAGTCTCGAAGTCGTGTGTTGGGGAGTGGGTGAGGAAGGTTCTCGGAGGAGAAGCTGAGCTTCAACCCGAAGCCACATGAGTATTCATTCATCGCTGTTGACGGGTGTGTGGTGAAGTGTAGGGGCCAACCGCTGTACATGTGGGTTGCTGTGGACGCTGTAACGAGGCAACCCATCTGTCTGGTTGGTTCGGTGTTTCACTCACGAGGACCACGGCGAACGCGCTCAGATTTCTGCGCAGGCTGAGGGGGAGGTGCCTGTGTGGGTGACCCTGTGATCCTAACGGATGGGGGACCATGGTAGCGTGAGGCTGTGACCAGAGCTGGTTTTAGAAACCACGTTCACCAGAGCTTTGGGTTGCGTAGCTCTGTTGGTTGAGCGCTTCTTCGGGTACCTCAAGGATAGGTCGAGGGCTTTCTACAACAACATAAACCCGAAGAAAACACCCTTCACACCACTCGTAGACTTCCTAGAACTATTCGTGCACTGGTACACTGAGTGGAGGTGACACGGATGAAGTCTTATCCGGACACCATCAAGCTCAGTGAAATGACAGGGCATCAGTATTAGTTCGCAGGTTCATTTCTCCCACCCACCCACCCACCAGCATTCTCCCTTGATAGGAGCTTTTATGTTGAGATTATAGACTAGTAAACTCTGCCCATGAAGATGGGTTCCGAATTAATAGGGCTAGGCGTGTGTTTAGCTGAGCTGGTTAATGGTTTTATTGAGTAATACCACGTAACTAAATCAAAGGGTTAGGTCACAGTTAGGTAAGGTTGTGCTAAAATAGCTTAGGTTAATATGTGAATATACATGGTTGGTCGGTTAGGTTTTAGCCGATAAGAGTTTGTCCACCTTATTGATGTATCCTTGGGAGCTGATTCTACTGAAGAGCCCTCTTGCCTGTGTTAGGTGATTCCTCCCGGCATCCTTTAGACCTATTTTGAGCTCGATTTCGCCGCGGATCATTAGAGCCCTCGCTCGGTCGTAGAGGGAGTTCTTAAAGTGGTTTAGGGCTAGATCAAAGTGGGTCTCCGCGGTGGATTTCTCACCCTGAATGAGTGCTAGGACTGCTTGGGCGAACTCGTACACACCCAATGAGTCAACCTCTTCCACTCTGCCTGACAACCTCTTAGCTTCACCGATGAGCTTTGCGGCTTGTTCGAGGTTTCCGAGTTCGCAGTTTAGAAGCGCGCTTTCGGATAGCGCTGAGAGGAGTGTTGAGTGTTTGTGTGCTAGCCTCAGGTGTTTCACGCTTTTCTTGAGCATCCATAGCGCCTCCTCTACTCTGCCGCTGTCCCGTAGCACTATGGCTAGGTTGAACATTGCTGTGCCCATGTCGCTTATGTCGCCGATCATTTCAAGCCCATCTAGGGCCTCCCTTAGCTTAGCTGATGCTTCCTCGAATCTTCCTAGAAGCATGTTGACTATGCCCATGTTGCCTATTGTGGCAAACACTAGCACTCTGTTTCCCGCTTCCTTGTATAGATCTAGGATTTTCTCTTGTATTCGAAGAATTTTGTTGAGGTAGTACCCCCTCATGTAGGCCTGAGATATCACTGAGAGTATTCCAGCCTGCCTACCCGCTGGCAGCCGCCACTTTGCGGCTTCCTCAAGGGTTTCTTGGAGCAACCTAATCGCCTCCCTGACCTTACCTTTAGATACTAGTATGAGCCCGGTGAGCTGTTTGCATCGTGTGTAGAATTCGTAGTCCCTGATTGAGATTGATATCTCCATGGCGCGGTTGAGGAGGGATAGGGATTCGTCGAGGTTTGTTGAGCCATGTGAGAGTATGTTCGCCTTCGCATAGAGGCACCACATTTCCGCCTCCTTGGAGAGGGGCTGCCTGAGTAGTCTGTCGATGAGTTGCCCGAGAATCTCTGAGAGGCCCTGCTCCGTTGCGGTCTCCCAACAGGATTTTATGGTATCCAACACTCCCGGGCTGTCCCCAGCCTCCGCGTAGTGGTATAACGCTTCGAGCATACTCCGAATATCCCCTAATCTTCGGTAGTAGGCTGCCGCCCTACTGTGCTGTTCGGGGCTCCCCATCCTATTATAGAGCGCCTCCCTGATCAGCCCATGAGCACCGTACAGGCCACCCCTCCTCTTCACTATACCTCTTCCCTCTAAATTGTGTAGTATGCGCCTGATGGGCAGACGCATCGGAACAACCCATTTAACCGCCTCCACGGGCACCGCCTCCCTGAACACGCTTAGAGCCGACAGTAGCTGTAATTCCTCTTGGCTTAGGGTTAAGGAGAGCTGGGAGACAAAACTCTCCGATGCGGCGACCACCCCCTCCGGGAGCTCACCCCCTCTCATAGCCACCTGGCAGAGTAGCTCTAGCGCAAGAGGGTGGTTCTCCGTTCTTTTACTAATCGTCTTAAGATCTTGCTCAGAGACGCCTCGGTGGAGCCTCGACTCGATGAATGACCTAGCATCATAGTTGCTGAAGCCTCCAAGCTCAAGCTCGAATACACCGTGACCTAGGAGCTCGACGGGTTTCGACCTCGAGATAACTATTGCTTTGGTTCTCCCAACGAATTTGGCTATGAACCTCTTTAGCTCCGAGTCTCCGCATAGGTGGTAGTCGTCGAACACCGCTAACGCTTTGAGTTGGGTTACCTCCTGTATGGCCGACTCCTCAAGAACCTCCGTGTCCTTTTCACCCTCCTCTAATAGTGTTGCCAGGTTGACTCGTCCAAACTTGGATAGATAGACCGCCAGCTTGTTGACCACGAATATAAACGAATCCGTCTCCCTAACGCGGTGCCAGAATATTGGGGTACCCAAACTCTCGGCGAACTTGGCCGCAAGCGTGGTCTTCCCGATGCCAGCTATCCCCCAGATAAGTACCGAGCGGTGCTCCGCAAGGCTTTCAAGCTCCCTCCGCCTCCCAATGAACTCGAAGCCTATTGTGGGGCTTTCAAAATCCCCATAGTAGAAAGTGGTTTCAAGAGTGGGCTTCTTAAAAGACCTTCTTAATCTAAGCCTATAACCTTGCGGTAAGAATTCTATGCTGAGCCCGTTAACACCGAGTGAGTAAAGCTTGACGTTACGCTCATTCACCCTCCTCCAACCCTCATCCCTTACGAACCCAAATTTAACAAGCTCCTGTAGCCTCGCCGAAACGTTGGATTCCTGTAGACCCAGAAGCTTTGAAAGCTGCCTGGTACTCATGGGTGAAGTCGCAAGCGCACTTAGGATCTCCAGGTTCCTAGGCCTAATCAAAACCAATAGCGCGGGGGCAAGCTCAGACTCCATCTCACTCTTTATAACGGATTCCATGGCAATCACCTCTGGAAGCCCATTGAGGGGGGCAAGGAGTCTTGACGCCAAAGCACACCCAACTCGCGCAGAGGCTCATTAAGCATAGGTTTAAAGCGAAACAATAAACTTAAACCTTTCTTAGAATTATGAAATCAAAAACATACTAAAAGAGGGGTTAGACCAACAAGTTATCCAAACCGCACTATTTTAAAGAATGGAGCCAATCTCCTCTCCCTATTCATGTATGTTGAGTTCTGGTTGGTCTCAATCACCAACCTAGCAGACATACCCCGCTATTGGGTAGGATTACCCCTAGAACCCCCGCTTCAGTGAGCTCTTTAACGGCGCGAACCGTTAATCGGATAAGGATTAAACGCTGAGCGATAGGTTTAATGCGGTGAGGAATGCAGTTTATCTCCATTTATGTTAGAATTCCAAAAACCTCGGCAGTCATCGAGCACTAAGAGACAATCACCGAAGCACGGGCTATTTGAATAGTCCTTTGCTAGGTTATTTTAAGTCAAGTGGACCAAATAGATTAATGGTAAAGTTTTAACATTAGCATGATTTACTCCCCCTAACTAGGGGGAAGAATGTGCCTCAGAGGAACATCATTGGGAAAGTTATGATGTTTGCAATAACTCCGGCTGACTCCTGTGTCTAAGTCACCGTACCCACAAGCATTCCCAGTGAAACAAAGAGTAAGGGCCCTATTATGATTAGGGTTGCCGCGCAGAGTGATAAGTGTATATTGGCGCCGAACGCCATCACACCGAAGTCAACCATAAGGGCGAATGACAGTGCTGATTAGGAGAACATACCACAATATCTTTGATGTGAGCCATTCACCCTTAGTGAGTGGTGTGAGCGATAGCTGTCTGAAGAATTTTGATCTTTTATCAAGTTTCCAAAATCCCGCCTTTTACGGTAGACCGAAGCTCAAGTGTGGGGCAAAATCAGCGTCAGGCGCGAATTTGGAACTACCGTGACTGAGGGTAACCCACCATGTGAAATACATATTGATGTTGCTTTAGGGATTGCAACAGCTTAGAAACTGGGTCTTAGCGGATCAGAGTCTCACGGCTTATAGGCCCCGCCTAACAGTCTAGAGGTGGAAACAACAACTAATTGAGAGAGAAAAAGATGTTGCGCTAAGCAGTAGGATGCGTATAGGTTTAGGTCTACGCTGGAAAAAAAGGTGTGGGTTGGTATGGTCTACTTTTGACTTACCTGGATTTGTAGCTCGGTGTAGCTCACTCCCCCTAGTGTCAATCCGCTCAACGAATAGTGGCCAGGTGCTGCTGGGAGCGCCATGTCGGATGGACCGTTGATTGTGAGTGTTCCCGGAGCAGCCACAGAGACATCGAATCCCGCGGCACTAAGGAAGGAGGCACATGCTTGGGTTGCGCTGGTTGGGTTGACTGTTATTGTGCCAGAGTTGACGAAGAAGTCTGGCGCACCCGTTAATGGTGTGAGCGCACCGGGCTGCGCGCTCCAGCTTGTTATATCGAAATGTGTTTGGCACTGGATGTTTTGACTGTTCCCCATCATGTGTAGGTATTGTGAGATTTGGCAGTCGCCGACGGAGCCGCTGGTTTGACCCGTGAATGTGCACCACCCCCAGAATCCGAATCCCATTCCTGAGAGAGTGCCCGTGCCCGCGAATCCCAGTTGCCACGTTTCACCCGCTCCATACGCTGAAACAAGACCCACTGAGCCCACCAGAACAAGTAGCCAGCTCAACGTTGAAACCACTAACACCATCCCTAAAACCTTCCTTGACTTCCACGACATATTTACATCGCTCGACAACATATTGTGAACTATTTAAAGACTCGGTTTACTCAATTTATGGAAACCTCGTAATAAATACATATCAAAATTGGAAAAAACCACTTTTAATAATATTCTAAACAAGCTGGTGACGTGGTGATGAGGATTACACATAGTAACCGAACACCTTGGATGAGTCTTTCCGTGGGGATTGGAAGCCTTAGATTACTAATGATGTTATATTTAACGGAAGATTAATATCTGTAGCACATGCTTCACGAGTTTTACATCAGCCAAAGTGAAATGATTCGTGTTAAATACACCTGCAACATTAAATCTTTATGCTTTACAGGCTCATACTATTGGTCTTCCTTCTATCCTCGTTTACGCTACAGCTTGTCGCTTTCCCGAGCTTGACGGCCACACCCATAAGGCACGTAGTGATAATAATAGACGAGAACCATAGCTTCGATAATCTGTTTGGAGTGTACCCGTTTGGCTGGCCGCCCATCGTGGATAACACCACCCTATCAGTTATGCGCCCACAGGGTCTATACGCCAATTACTCTGAACTCGAATCGAGCGCCAATGGGACACTCAACTGGGTCTCCGTTCCTCGAAACCCATCTAATCCATCCGATGGCTACGCCCACCCCTACTACGCTGGGGCCACCAGCACGGAGGATCCCAGTGAGGGTTGGGGTGTCTATCATGATGACTACTTGGATAATACGACCAACGGCTTCTACTCGAACTCCGGCCCTCAATCTATGGCGTACTTCTCATACGAGCAGGTCGCACCCCTTTGGGACTACGCGGAGGAGTATGTGCTTGCGGACAATTATTATGCGCCTGTTCTCGGCCTCACGGAGCCCAACAGGGTGGCCTACCTTGTAGGTTACCCTCCCGCCTTCTACTCTGATAGTGTGCTTGGCGCTGTGCCGTTCAATCAAACACTCATGTACCAGCTCTCAGAGTACAATGTGAGTTGGGGCTACTATGTTTATGGGTATGGTGGCGGGGTGCCCTGGCCGCTCACAGCATTCGCTGGCTCGGACGCCTACGCCTCACACTTCCACACCCTCACGGATTTCTACGCTCAACTCCACGGAGACCTACCTGCTGTGAGCTGGGTTATGTTCCTTGGTGGAAACACGAGTGAATACGACATGCACCCACCCTACAACGTCACCGCCGCCGCATCAAAACTAGTTCAGGTCGTGGACGCCGTGATGAATAGTGGCTACGCGGAGTCCACCGCGGTGTTTTTCACATTCGATGAGGGTGGAGGCTACTACGACCAGGTTGTCCCGCCGAAAATCAACCCATACGGTTTGGGCCAGAGGATACCCCTACTCATAATATCCCTCCTAGCGAGGGAGGGGTGGGTTGATAACAACACGCTTAGCGGCTACTCCCTTATCGGCTTCGTAGACTACAACTGGCACCTACCATGGCTCACACCCCTAGTGGCAGACAGCGATGTGCCAGGTTTACTATCGGCCTTCAACTTCTCAAGCCCACCCAGACCACCACTCATACTCACACCGGAAAACTGGACCTATCCAATACCGCTACAGTACCCAATACACTATGGCTACACAGCAACACTACCCAACTACACTCCACACCAACCAACATCGACCCCAACCAGTACACCGAACACTCAAACCCCTAAGACAACCCTCCTCCTAGTACCCATAACCATCGGGCTAACGCTAGCGATTATAACCATGCTAAAAAGAAGGAGGGTCTACCGAGCATGAGCGAACCCATGAGCTATATGCTACGCCAACCCATTCAAAACCAAATATCATTGGAAGTCGTCAACCCAAGTTTTCAAAATATACATGAGCATCGCTAACACGTAGTAAATAGAGCCACGCTGTAATACCAACCATTTGAGACGAGACGAATATTGATTCTAGGGTTCAGAGAATATTCGGGTTAAAGCCTTAACTAAGGCGCCACATCAAAGCAAGACCTAAAATCGCTTGTTTACACATAACACTCCTGGCACCAGAAAATGTATCTAAAATCAGTAGGCAGTTCGTGTTAGCTAAAATTCAGTTTTGAGTCATGATTATATGGACCCTACATTTCTATTTTTTAGCATGATAAGCAATGATTAAGTCGTCTATGATAAATACAGCAATAATAGAACGTGGTTTCTTAGCTTCTTTGCATATTTTGAAGATTCGGTTCTCTAAACTCAGCATTCCATGTAGCACCCCTATGAAACACTTCAAGACTGCCACAGGTGTTCTGCTACAGAGATTCAGTGATATTTGGCTGCATAGTAATGTGAAACCGCAAAGGGAAAATATGTGTCTGGAGGGTGTGTTTCTATGCGTACCAAGATATTGTTAATTGCACTCCTCGCCTCAGCTTGCCTTCTCAACCAGTCCTCCGCCTTTCCGGGTGGTGTAGTGTCTCTACACATGTTACCCGCTTTGGGTGTTGCTGCGGCTGCAAGCGGCACAACCGTGACGCTCACACTCACCCCCGCAGCGGGGTCAAACCCCGTGAGCCAGACCAATTACTTCACTGTGACATACACCAACTCGAGTGGGGCCTCATCCACCGCTAAGTACACTGGTTCACCATTAACACTGCAGATACAACCCGGCTCCACGGTTAGCATCTCACCCACAAGCTCGTCTTCAACACCCACGGAGATGTGGTGCCTCGCGACCACATCAACTGGGACGTGTACCACAACCACCTTCACGCCGCCAAGCACCGCGACAACCTACTCCGCCACATATTACTATTATGACCTTTTGGGCTTCAAGGTCGAATACTCCGTTGTTGGCGGCGGCTCTGGCTACGGGGCGCCGCAGCTGAGTTATACAACCGCCCCCTCGACTCCTAGCTCAACCAACCAGCAGGTAACAGAGACATTAACTCTAGCAACCACCCAGACGAGCATTTGGGCTGTCAGGGGAAGCCAAATAGTTGTATCCAAGACCCTGCCGGGCTCTGGCTCAACCCAGAGGTGGGCTACAAACATCACCACATGGACGGTGGGTGTCACCCAGCCTCCTCCTAGCAACATAACCTATTATAACCAGTACTTGGCATCGGTGAACCCCAGCCTCTCATCCGGCTCATTCGCCTACAACAACCTGGCAACACTATTATTCACAGAGTACGGTGGGCCAGCTACAGCCACACTCAGCGGACCTAGTACGATTTGGGTTGACGCTGGGGGATTCCTCGGGTGGCTTGCGAGCACAACTGGTAGCAACTTCAACACACAGTACAGTGCTACACCGTTCACCTACGGCTTAGTGGGCTACTGGCAACTCGCTGAGGGTTTTGGCTCCACGGTTTACGACCTGAGCGGTGAAGGCAACAATGGTCACACGGTGAACTCACCGGTATGGGTGCAGAGCAGCTCATGCCTCCTCGGGGTTTGCCTCAGCCTGAACGGTTTGAACCAGTATGTTGTCGCTGGCTCAAACGCCATCCCCGTGGGCTCGGCTGGTTTCACGAAGGTTGTCTGGGTCTACCTCCCGAACGGCCTCAACTCACAGGAGGAGAACCGTGAGATACTGTGTTGGGGTGGGACATCCTACGCGGGAGCACAGAACTGTCTACTCACGGGGAGCTCGCCCAACCAATTAGTGAACACATTCGGTGGTGGCGCAAGCCTGACTTGGACCTCCACACACTTGGTCGCAGGCTGGAACATGGTCGCTGTAACCTATAATGGAAGCGTTGAGGACGCATACGTCAACGGCGTATTAGAGGCGTCTATAAAACCACCCACACCATATGTTCAGAGTTCCCCGGTGTATATCGGTGGGGGATTCCCGGGTTACGGCTACTTCGACCACCCAATACAGGACGTCAGGGTGTACACTTACGCCTGGTCCCAGGCACAGGTCTCGGAGTACTACTCGATGAGTAGGGTTCACCTCGAATACACTGTGACCTACCCTGATGAGTCATTCAGTGTGAAATACTACGAGCAGTATAGGGAGTCAGTGTTCTACTCAGTCGTGGGCGGCGGCAGCCCCACGCCTCCAAGCATAAGCTTCTACTCGTTCGGGCAAACCTTTAGTCAGACCTTGAGCCTCACCCCTCAGACTATATGGATGGATGCGGGAACACTCTTCTCAGTCACGAACCCGATCCCTTCGACGAGTGGGGATGAAAGGTGGGCCACCAACCAGACCAGCTTTCTTACCCCACTAACGAATCGGATACACATCTACTACTTCAACCAATACCTGTTCAACGTGGCCTATCAGGTGGTGGGTGGTGGGAGCGGGTACGGCTACCCGGGTTTCAACTATACCTCACTTGGACGACAACAGTCAACGGTGCTGCAGACCACCTCTAGTCAGGTTTGGCTGGATAACTCCACGAAGTGGTACGTGAGCCTAGAGCTTCCAGGCTCTGGCTCCACTCAGAGGTGGATGGGTGACTTCCAGTCAAGCGGCACGGTGAAGGCTCCAGCCAACCTTAGCTTCACGTATTACCACCAATTCAACTTGGTTTTCACATTCAACGTGAAGGGTGGGGGTTCGGGTTACTCGGCGCCCACAATTAGTTATACAACATTCGGTGTTAACACCACCACCCAAAGCGGTGTGAGCGTCTGGGCCGACGCCTACACCACCTACGTTTACACCAACCCACTCGAGGGGTCAACCACGCAGGAGAGGTGGTACACACCAACCCCAAGCGGAGATGTTGTTACACCTGGGGTGGTCGCCGTGGTCTACTTCCACCAATTCCTACTTAGTGTGTCCTACACCGTGATTGGCGGTGGGACGCCGCCCACCCCCGTGCTTAACGCCACAACCTTTGGCACCCCTACTAGTTACAGTGTTGAGCCAACGGGTACCGCGGTCTGGGTTGACAATGGTGGCAGCTATGCAGCCCAACGCACGCTTGAGTACGCCAACCAGACCAATGTAAGGTGGATAAGCCTTACACCCACCAATGGGACGGTCACCTCACCACTAAACCTAAGACTAGTGTACTACCACCAATTCTACGTAGAGGTGACAGCCAACACCCAGCTTGGTGGAGAGGTTTCACCTCAAAGCGGCTGGTACAACGCCACATCCACCATAACGCTCTCAGCTACACCCACCCAGGGATGGGTGTTTGAGCGCTGGAGTGGGACTGGGGGCGCATCATACACCGGAAACCAGTCCACAACCACACTGAGCCTCAACTCACCAATAGTGGAGGAGGCCGTCTTCTACCCAGGGCTCAACATAACGGTTGAGACCGGAGGCTCTGTGACCTATAGCTACCAGGGCGGCTCGGGCAGCCTAGGCGGCGGGTCGACGCACATCCTATACGTGCCCCCCGGAACCATAGTCACCCTCATAGAGAAACCCACACCTATCCTATTCGTCGCGCAGGGCTTCACATACACTAGCGGCACACTATCCTACAACACCACCATAACCGTTAACCAGCCACTAGGCGTCAAAGCGGTGTTCACACCCAACTACCCAGCGATAATAGTGATACTGCTCGCGGCGGCCGCCGTCATAGTGTTAGTGTTAGCCGCATCAAGAAGGCACTCACAGACCCCGACCTCGTAGAGAACACAACCCACACTTTTTAGCTATGGCTTAAAACCTCTAGTTGTTTGATTCGCTGTATTAGTCGTGGCTTCGTTGCTGTTAGGTAGACTACAGCCTCCTTGTGTCTGCCTTTCCCAGCCTCAACCAGTGGTCTGAAGTGAGCCTCAAATTCCATTCGCTCCTCGGGTGTTATAGTGCCCTCCAATTCTTCGCTTAGGCTGGGTGCGAGCGGGTTGGGTTTAACGTTTAGCCACGTCACCCACCACATGGTTCCAACTCGCGTACGCTCAGGTATAGCTCTAAGCCTATCTCACAGAAGCCCGCCTCCTCTCCGAGTGCCACTAGGTCTCCCTGGTCGAAGTCGAGCATGGTTCCCTTCCAATAACCTATGGGTGTTCAGCGCTCAGGCACGTGGCGAGCCAGATTTGAAACCCCGCTTGAATCGTAACCACGGAAGCCCCGCTCATCTTGGCTGAGCCGATTTATGGGTTCAAATACGGATACGAGCTCCCCAGGTTTAAGCACCCTGTAAAACTCCATAAACATTTAATGCTTATCCTTAATATATATGGGCACACTCCTCGTGGTGATGGTGTCGAACACGGCCTCCCTAAATGGTAGGTGGATAGCGTCACCCGCGGTGGAACCACACATGTCAGGGGCTCCTAACCCGGTTGCGAGCTGAGCGCACCGCTCAACTAGGCCTCGTGAAATATCGGGGGACACAGCTCCCACATGCGGAAATCGGGCGAGTGCACAGAATCCAACTAAGCCCTCTCCCGCACCCACGCCCAGTAACGACTCCCGCGGATGGTCGGGCGCTATCCAGCAACCTATCCCTCACCTTGATAAAAGATAGGCCATACTCCTCTTAGCGTATTCGGTGTCACCCCCAAACTTGGATTGGGTGAATCAGTCAAACCAAACATCGCCCACGGTCTTACCCCCAACCACAACTTGCACCTATCATGGTGAATATAGCTATTGTGTTAACGCACACTTGAAAGCAAGTGGTCAGCCAGTGATGAGCGCAGAGTTTACTGGTCATAGCTACTGGGGGTTCGAGCACCCTCTTGTGCTCGTGGTCGATGACCGGCTTCCCCCAATTTGTCCTGTTGTTTATGCGGGAGGAAGACGTGTGCTGAACCTGACTGTTTTAATATATGTGTGCGGATTCTACTTGATGTCTTCTAGTGGGTTGAGGTTGGCTGAGATACTCTTGGAGGGTGCGCCAACACCCTTCTGGGATGTTTTAATGCAGCTCGGCGTTGAAGAGGCGACGGGTATTCTTCCGAGGTTCCACCATGACTGGAGGCAGTGGAGGTATGATGAGCCGTGGGACTATGCTTCGCTATCGAACTATAAGAGGATGGTTGAGGGGTACGGCTTCAAGCTCACAGTGATCGAGGATAACCCACCTATGGAGAAGATAAAGTATGGGTTACCTGGAAAAGAGGATCAGCTCGATAGTGTAGCCAGACTAGTGGAGAACATGGGTAAGCTACACATACCCGTGTGGGTGTACAACTGGATGCCAACCACATGGGAGCGCACCAGGAGGGCGCTGCGTGGTAGGGGTGGAGCAATCGTGGGAGGATTCAACGCGGAGGACCTGAAAGATGCGCCTCCACCGAGGCTCGGCGGAGTGGATGCACCCACACTATGGCGGAGCCTGAAGGAGTTCCTTGAATTCATCATACCGGTGGCCGAATCCTCAGGTGTAAGGCTCGCGATGCATCCCGACGACCCCCCAGTGGATGAGTTACAGGGAACAGCGAGGATAATGAACAGCGTAGAGGCATTCAACAGACTCCTCGAACTCTCACCGAGTGAGTCCAACGGTATCACACTATGTCAGGGTAACTTCACTCTTATGACCAACAATCTACCAGCCACAGTAGCCCACTTCTTAGAGAAGGGCAGAGTGTACTTCGTGCACTTCAGAGATGTGAGAGGCGACAGGCACAGCTTCGTGGAGACATTCATAGATGAAGGCATGAGCGACCTCTACGCAACCATGAAGGAATACGTCAAACACGGATACCACGGCCCATTCAGAGTGGACCACACACCAACACTCGCAGGGGACACCGCTCAAATATCCACACCAGGTTACTCAGCCCTCGGAAGAATACACGCGATAGGCTACATCCAAGGCCTCTACAGAGCAGCCCTATCCGAGTCGCACAGGCACTAGGAAACCACTACCCCCCACCACATCCCAACCCCACTAAGGTGGATATAGTCTTACGCCTTGTTAGCTACCCCGCCCTCAACTGTTGGCAAAAAAATTCCTGTGTGACGCAATTGGCCTCAAGTCGAATTCGTATCTACTTTGAAGGGTGGGGCTTCCTGCCTAGGCTACCAGTCAGGCTCGACCCTCTATCACGACGAGGATTATGTAGGCCCCACTGATGTCTGCAGGTGTATACTTCCCACCCCACAACCATGAGAGGTGCTCATCAACCCACCCCGAAACACCCATCTAAGGATTTCAGCACATTATTCCCCCCTTAGAAGGTATAGGGTTTTAGGAACTAAAAAATTAGTGGATTAACACGTGAAGGTTCCAGTGTGTTTATCAAATGGATAACACATTACGCTTTGAATTACTTTGTTATACTGGTTTGATGTTCTGGTTTATATGGAAGAGGTTATGGGGGTCATACTTCCTCTTTATTTCTACCAGTCTCTGATAGTTGTCCCCGTAGATGGCCTTGACCCTTTCGATTGGTTCACCCATAAAGTTTGCGTATTCACCCCCAGTCGAGTGTGGTGCTAAGCTTGTCCAAGTTGTCTTTACCCACTGGATCACACCTTCTGCTTGGCTGGGCTCCATCCATAGACCGACGATGTTCATTAAGTATTGTGATTCACGGTGGGGGAAAGCTGTGTCTTTACTGCTCACCCTGCTAACTGCTCCCCCAAGCTGGTGGATGTGTATCTGAGAAAACGGTGATTTAAAATTGGATGCACAGTCGACAAGCCTTGCAACCGCGGGTTCATCCAGTTGTTTTAAGTATAGGCTCCTCCAGTACGCGTTTATACCTCTGGGAGCTGTGGCGTCAAACATGCTTTGAAGCCCGACGTATGGTGTCGGACCAGCTAGGTCTACCGCTGGTTTAAGCCCTCTTAAAGGCTCGATGAGGTTCTCACCATCTCTCAGTGAACCAGTGTAGCAGGTAGCTATGGCAATCATCTTTGTGCCTTGAAGCTCAGCAGGTATAAAGGGTGCTGGAGGGGCTGTCAGGAACACCACAAGCGATGTTAACTCATCTGGTAGAGAGGATGCCCACCTAATGTAGGTACGTAAGACCTCTGACGCCCTACCGATAGGGTAGAAAAGTGGGCCGCCGAAAACTTGTGGACCAACTCTGTGGAGGCGGAACTCAAAAAGTGTTACAACACCGAAGTTACCACCACCCCCACGTAGCGCCCAGAACAGGTCTTGATTTTCGGTTTCACTAGCCCTTATCTTCTCACCACTAGCTGTAACCACCTCCGCACCGATGAGGTTGTCAATGGTCATACCATACTTTCTAACAAGCCAGCCAACTCCCCCACCAAGGGTTAACCCAGAGATGCCAGTTGTACTCACTAGACCACCAGTGGTCGCAAGACCATGCTTCTGTGTAGCTTTATCGAATTCAGCCCAAGTCAACCCGGGCTGTACTCTCGCCACCATGGCTTCGGGGTCAACCTCTATTTTCTTCATCCTTGACAGGTCGACCACTAATCCACCGTCACAAGTTCCAAAACCCGCGACATTGTGGCCGCCACCTCTAATAGCAATTGTCAAACCGTTCTCGCGGGCGAATCTAACCGCGGCTACCACATCGTGCTCGTCGACGCAATAGAGTATCGCGGCGCGGTGCCTATCAATCATACCGTTCCAAACCCGTCTTCCCTCATCATAACCGGCTTCACCTGGCAGGATGAGTTCACCGTGTATCAGTCCCTTCAGAGTTACCAGCTTAGAAATCAATGCCTCAAATCCGCCTCCCAAATTGGAACCCATATCACAAACATCACTGACCCACACCCAGCCTAGCGCCTTGGGTGTATTTGTGTAGCCCGGGTAAGAGTCGATCTATTATCTCCACTATACTATCGACTTGAAATATTCCACTCACTCTTTCAGATCGTCCCTCGGCGGTGCTTATTACTATATCCTGAAAACTAGCTCCAATCTTCTCCATTTCCTCCATATCCTTGTTTAACTCTTCCTCTACACTCTTACTATTCACGTCCCTAGATAACTTCCGATCGTCGAGTCCAGCTTCACGTGCTATTGCGAAAATGTTATCGTGGTTGTATGGGCGCACGTCAATAAGGAACGCTTTGAGCATCCTGCGGAAATACTTCGAAGCTTTCAGTTCATCCTGACGCTGAGCGGCCTTAAGAGCGAGGCAAGCTGGGCGAGAAGTCTTCAAGCCGATTTTAAATATAAACTCTGGGTCAAAGCTAACCCCCATCAGACTAGAGATCCTCTTGTGAAAATCAACTATACTCTTACTGTCGAAACTGTATCGCTGCATCCACTAGTCAATATCATCAACGGCCACGCAGACCCTGTATTCTACACCCAGCCTGTCTCTGTATATACCCTTAAGCTCGTCCACTACACGCTCAACACCCAAACCCCATGGGCACACGGGGTCAACATAGTGTACCACCACCACTGAGGGAAGAGACACACGAGCCATGGGCTGTATCACCAATTATACTAATAATCCCTCGACGTGTTAAGTAGGACGTATACTTAGATAGTAGTACAGTGTATTACAAATACTATGAGTGGGTCGGCTGGTCGAAGTGTAATTAGAAGCTTCAGAATCAGCCTTGAAACCGACAAGGAGCTCAGGAAGGAGGCAGCGTTAAGAGGGATTAGCCTCAATGCACTCGTATCACAGATATTTAAGAAGTTCATTGAGTGGGATCGATACACTGAGAGATACGGGTTTGTAACCATTACAAGAAACGGCTTCCAAGCGATACATGAAGCAGTAGATGAAGACACCCTAATGGGGGTGGCGAAAGACATCGGTGAAAGAAACCCAGGGGAAGCAACATCATTCTGGTTCAAAAAAGTCGATTTAAACACTCTATTATCGTGGTTAACACTACATTGCAAATATGGTAGAATCGCCGAGTGTGAAATTCAGCGAAAAGACGCAGAGTACACGATAGCACTATACCACGCAATGGGTGAAAAATACTCGAGATTCCTCGCGAACATGTACGCTCAAGCACTACGAAAATTTGGTCAAGTTGAACCCAGATTTGTAACAACGAAGAATTCGGTTACATTCACATTTGAGACCCCCACCTGAGCGTATCATATGCAAACCCCTTTACCCATCACACGTGCGAATTACATACTAACCATATATCATTGAGATTTTACCCTATAATCACGGAACTTTATGTTAGCAAGTATTCATTTAACGCTGTGTGCGTTGATGCTAACCGGTAGACCCGGGTAGCCATCGACACGTCAGAAATGTGTTCGACTGTCTTAGCCTTTGAGCCAATTCTAATTAATAGGCAAATTATGCACATCCATTAAAATAATGAATAGTCATGAATGGACCTAGGACGCTTGATATAATAATGAATATTGAGCATGTTATTGACCCGTCACGCCATGATAGTGTGGTAAGACTCCATTGTTTGATTAAAGCGTATGGGAAATGTTTGAGGTAGGGTCCTTGTGGAATAACCCAGTTAACAGTTGCTTACACAGAAGAGAGTGACGGGGATAAGAATTATACACCCCCTATTTTTACCCAACTATTTGTGGGAAAATCATGAGTTATAATAGTAGCCGTCCAAATCAAACCCCTGATAATGTAGTCAGACCTCCTAGGTTTTCTGTTGATTTTGTTGATTGGAATGTGGACCCTTTTGAGGACTTTTATGGTTACGCGGTTGGTAAATGGCTTCGCGAGCAGAAGCTCCCTGAGGATAAGGCGGTTTGGGGGGCCTTCGGTGAGCTGGGTGAATACAATATGGAGCTCCTGCATCACCTCGTTGAGGAGGCAGCTGTGGATGCGGGGTCGCCTCCCGGTAGCCCTAGTAGGCTTGTAGGCGACTTCTACTCGTCGGGGATGAATGTTGACCTAATAGAGCGTCTAGGATTTAAACCACTCATCGGTGACTTGAGTAGGATCGAGGCGGTTGCTGACGGTAGGGAGCTCATACGTGTTGTAGCGGACTTACACATGATGGGTGTACCAGGGCTCTTTAGCACATTTTCTAGGGCTGATAGGAAGAATAGTGGGGTGTACGCGTTCTATATTTATCAGGGTGGTCTATCTCTCCCGGATAGAGAGTATTATCTGTCTGATAAATTCGGAGAGGTTAGGGAGCGCTTTAGGGAGCACGTTGCCAGAGTGTTTGGCTTGGCGGGAGTCGACTTGGATGAAGCGCGGAGGAGGAGCGGGGTTGTGCTCGACATTGAGCGTACACTTGCCCGGATCAGTCGTAGCCGTGTTGAGCTGAGGGATCAGGAGAAGAACTATAACAGGGTGAGGTGGGACACCCTTATCTCCGAGTATCCCAACACCCACTGGGATGTTTACTTGGGGGTGAGCGGTGTGCCGCGTGTTGAATACGTGGTGGTGGGTCAACCCGAGTATCTTAGAGCACTGGATGACGAGCTTGCTAGGAGGCCTCTGGAGGATTGGAGGACCTATTTGACCTGGCACCTGCTCCACGCAAGCGCACCCTTTATGCACTCCGCGGTTGTGGAGGAGGACTTTGAGTTCTTCCACAGGGTGTTGCTTGGCCAACCGAAGCCTGAGCCACGCTGGAAGCGTGTCACGAAGCTCACCGATGAACTGATGGGTGAGGCTCTCGGTCAACTATATGTTCAAAGGCACTTCCCTAGGGAGGCGCGTGAGAGGGTGGGGGTACTCATCGAGGATATTAAAGCGGTGCTCAGGGATAGGATAGCTAATTCGAGCTGGATGGGTGAGGAAACTAAGCGGAGGGCTCTCGTGAAACTCGACAGGCTAATCTATAAGATAGGCCACCCCGAACGCTTCCGCGACTACTCTAGTGTAACAATCATGAGAGAGGATTTCTTGGGGAACATCCGACGGCTCAACGCATTCGAAAGGCAGCGTCAATACCGCCGTGTGGGTAAAGCGGTGGATAGGGGTGAGTGGATGATGTCTCCACCAACAGTTAACGCCTACTATTCACCAACTAGCAACGAGATAGTTCTACCAGCCGGCATACTACAGCCACCCTTCTTCGACGTTGAGATGGATGATGCTGTGAACTACGGGGGTATAGGCAGCGTGATAGGTCACGAGCTAACTCATGGATTCGACGACCAGGGTCGCAGGTTCGATGCTGAAGGCAACCTCACAGACTGGTGGACTCCGGAGGATGAGGAGAGGTTCAGGCAGCGCGCCCAGATGGTGGTCGAAGTTTACAGCTCGTTGGAAGCGCTACCACAGGCATACGTGAACGGCCAGCTAACCCTTGGCGAAAACATAGCCGACCTGGGGGGTGTGAGGATAGCCTACGATGCACTGCAGCGACGACTCGCAGCTGAGCCTCAGAAGAGACGCCTCATAGATGGGCTCACACCCGAGCAGAGATTCTTCATCTCCTACGCACAAATATGGCGTCAAGTCATCCGTGAACAAGAGCTAAAGCGAAGACTCACCGTGGACCCACATTCACCTGGAAAGTTCCGCGGAACCATACCAGTGGTAACACACCCAGACTTCCCGAAGGTATTCAACAACGGGAAGCTAAGCCAGCAAGCCGACCCAAGCAACAAGGATATATCAGTTTGGTAACCACTCATATCATACAGTTCATTACGTACGATGCACACCGCCCCCTGTGATTCGATGCGACAAGCTGTTCCTAAGCATCCCTATAATCTAGTCCCAAAAGCATCGTGAGAAACGGAGGGTAGCTTATCCCTCTGATGATACGAAGCCTTCAACCACATAGGTAACCACTTCCCAAGTGCACCCTCCAATGAGTCATACAAACATTCAGCCTCCTAACCCAAACCCAACACACCTAGTCAGATAACACTTGGTCACACCATATTATTGTTAAACCCCATAGTGTCTGACGTGTAGTGTTTTAATACTTGGCAGAAAAGCCCTTCTAGGCATTATGGGCTGGGTTATAGTCATTCGCAGTGTGATTCAGTAATCCCGCTATGAGAGAGGAGGGTTAGAGGTATTGACTTTGACTACAAAACACTTATAGTTGAAATACGTGTGTCATAGGCATGCTTGGATGGGGGTTTAGGAGGGTATTATTTGCGGCCGTATGTATCGTTATAGTGATATTATCCACCGTGTTCTTGCTTGTTGGGTTTCACTCTACGTAGGCGCACGTAGGTATGCGTCCGCACACCTATCGTACGCGTAGTGGAGCTTGGGCTTCACAGCATCATATAGGGACCTCACGGGTTCATTGGTCCCCCTCCGCTTGGCCCCTGTCAGGACGCACCCACCCACCACTCCCGGTGGGGAGCGCCCTCCAATCCATCCTCAGTCAGCTTCACCCTCCCTCCTCCCCCCATGTGTGTGCGTGTACCCCTCCCTCAGCCAGCCAGCGGAGGTCTTGGGTCTCTATCTACTACCATTCATCCTACTGCCCATGCACAACCGGATCACTCAAATCCGGAAATCCATATAAACCTATCTATTTTGAAACTGCTGACTACGGCGTCAAGCCGCCCTCATCACCTAATAATGGGTCAACTACGTTTTGGGCATCAGAGTTCACGGTGTGTGCGTCTAACACGGATATATGCTGCGCGGTCGACCACTGCCTCCGTTCAGCTAGGGTGGCCGTTGTGGAGGCCGTGTTCACAACAACTGCATACTCCTCGTTTTACTCCAAATACGCGCACACCCCTATGGGTGTATTGATTAAGAAGGACCTAGGCTTACTAAACACCACGCTTAGGGAGGGCTGGGGTTTTAGCTCCAGTCTTTACTCATTTGTTACATCCAGCTTGGCGAAGAGGGCTGGGTTGAGTGTGGGAAACAACACTTGGATAATTAGCGATGTTGATGTAAATAATGGGTAACTATTCAATTCCCGGGGTGGGAGAAACTTTGACGTTGTGATTCTGGGTTTCACAGAGTATGTCACCCTTAAAGGGTACCTCGCCTACAAACACTTTGTTGCAAGCGGTGGACACATCTTAGTTCTCAGCGCGTGCAACTTTTTAGCCGAAGTTTCCTATAACCCCTTAACGAAGAGGGTTAGCTTGGTTGAGGGTCATGGCTGGGTGTTCAACGGAACAGCGGCATGGAGGGGTGTTTACGCAAGGTGGTACACTGATAACACTGACTGGGTGGGGAGCAACTATGCGCTCTACTCTGCTCGGGGGTATACCATTAGCGGGGCAGTGGCCAACACAACCCACCCACTCAGCGTCTTTTTGAGAACCAGGTTTTCAACGCTCCTATTCAACGACTACGCCCCCCACGAGGAGAACATTATAACCAATTCGAGCGACCTCGTGATCGCCTACTGGCGGCTCTCTTACTCGAAGCACCCCGACTGGGTTGTGGCCATATACGAGCATAGGTATCAGCGTGGAAGCCTAATACTAGGGGTCTTCGGCACGGACATCCTATCACAGGATAAAGCTCTACAATACTTTGTACTCGCCTCGATATACTACTTCACCAACTACCCCCACTCTTATACCATCTGAAAAGATGTTCACATCTGTGGTGGGAAGATACCACCACTAAACAATAAGAGGGAAACTCGCCCACCTCTTCACACACCATAAATATATGGTCGACACGAAGAAGCCCAACGTGGGACCGTTAACCACCACTACAGTCCAAAGTGCGCCCATGACTCATGAATAAACCGGGAAACAGCTGGGTCTACATAAAAGTGGATTAACATGGAGTTCCATGCTGATCCCTCTGTATGATTCAACAAGAACACTGAAACCAACCCCAGACACACCCCGAAATAAAAATGTAGCTATCGGTCTAACTGTACCTATAAGATTCATTGTTTAGTTGCGTAAAGCTTAGTGGAGTCCAGATAGTTTGCAGGAATCTATGTTCAAAAGAATAAGATTGGTGAACGCCTTCGGCGTACTCTGGTTTCTGCTCACCCCCCTAGCCATACATGAGGATTACCCACTCGCTGGAGCCCTGGGAATCGATGTTAAAACATACTATATGGGGCTGTACATCTGCAGTAACCTCGTAATACTCCTAGTGGTCCTAGCCAACATCGACCACTTTACCCATCAACCGCAACCCCAAAAGTAGGTGTAACTATTAGCTTAGACTGGCGACCAGCTCCTCCAAGCGTCTTGCCTCCTCCTTTATCTTGCTTAACCCCAACGTAGGATTATTCCACTCATCTTCTGAGACCACTATGTATTCAACGTTCGGCTCTTTGATGTGGCATAAAGCCTCCATCCTTTCAATAACACTGAGCTTATCCACTCCCCTTGCTACAACCACAAGGTCTATATCGCTTATATCTTTATAGTCGCCACGCGCCCGGCTTCCGAAGACATACACATCCACAATATTCATTTTCTCCCTAGCTTTCTCCACGAATCGAACCGCACCCTCCAGCATCAGCTTCTGGCTTAAGAGCGCAGATTTTGCTCTACCCACTCCAAAACCCTCCTTGCACCCTCAATCAATTCCTCCGCCGTCTTCCTAGTATATATTTTTAAGGGCGCGCAAAGTGTTTCACCTTTTAATCCACCCTATTATTATTCTTATGGTTATCAGATTGGCTTTAGCTCATCACAATACCCTTTAACCACAGGTTGGCTAGCCGAAGTGTACAATCCCGGCTACGCAATAAATAATAGCGGGCAGGTTTTATCATATACCGTGCAACACGCTAGCACAATCGGTCAATATGTTATTTGCACCGTTGGTCTCGGTGGTTGGGTTAGTGATTCTTACTGGCACATTAATTGGGTTTGGGGGGGTGTGGTGCCAAGCAGCACACAAACCGATCGTGTGACGGCAATTGAAGCAACACCTATCGGTGATCTTCTCGCATGGCAGGTTAATGGTCAAGAACTTACAGCATCATCCTCTTATAGAACAGTGTGTGTTGTCGTAACGAACTTCCAAGGAATAGTTCAAGCCGCGGGTTCTGAAAGCGGCGACTCACTAGGATATTGGATAAGTGAGCATCCAATTTACGATGGAGTATATTGGCAACCTGTTCAGAGCGGAACTTGTTCTACAATAACTTGGACTTATGCCAACTATAACGTGCCTGACAATATGCAACTGTGGTGAGTGCCTTGAAAGCCGGGATGATTAGCTTGTTACTCGTGGCAGCGAGCTACGCTCTTCTAGTAGCTTTTCCCCTTCCTAAAAATGGTTCTATAGGACTGCCCCAGATCATAAACGCAATTATTAGTGGGCCCCTTTATTTTTTGTATCCAGCTTTTCTTTTTGTTTACTTTCTTGAGAGGCAGAAAACTGACTCAAGCGTTTTAAAAACAGCTTTTAAAGTGATTATCTACGTCGCGGTCGCAGCCATCACTTATCCCACGCTTTTTTTAAAGCTTATCTTGGTGCACACATCCACTATTTCCGCCTATGATTATGTGTTACTAGGCTTTACCCCAATTGCAACTCTTGTTATTTTAGCCGAAGTGCTCAGAAAGGTTTAGATTTGGCAATTAGATAACTTAATAATCTGCGTATAGAAAAATTGGTTCTAATGGAGATGATTATTATAAGTAGATATACTACGGCTTTCATGCGGAAAAATTTGACTATATAGTTAAGAAAGGCTGAGAAGCTTCTAATACTTTAAATACTCTTGATCGCATGTCTGAGATTAATTATTGAATAAATTCAATCTACCATGTATGTTGTTATCAGGGATGTTTTTCTTTTGGGAAACAATGTGAAATCGATTATTTGGTTGTTAATCTTCTGCGATTGTATCCTGGTCAGTAAACGTCGTGGGCGCCACGGCTTAGAATTAGTGAGAGGTCGTGAAGTCCACCACGGACGTGTTAACAGACTTTAGGAATTTAAATGTTTTCGTGGAGAATAAGAAGTGGTTCTCGCGAACTCAAAGTCGTCGCGGTACTACTCTACGCCTTTGAATTAAGCAAGGAGAGCCTCTAGCCTTTTCAGGATACTCTCCAAACCACTCTCGAAGTTGAGCATCGAGTGTTGGGTAAGGAAGGTTGAGGCGAAACTCGGCTTCGAGGCGACGCCACGCAGGTGAGCACAAAGTTATAGCTGTGGATGTGGGTGTGGTGGAGTGCGGGGGAAGACCCATCCGTGTTTGGGTGATGGTGGACCCCTACAACTACGAGGTAGTTAATTTGTGTGGTTCGGGGTATCCCTCACCAGCTAGGACAACGCAGAACTCCCTCAGGTTCCCAGCGGAGACCGAGAAAAGGGTGTCTCTATGGATGACCCGGTGATACTCACGGAGGGGGTTCGTGAAACCGCGGCACTGTGGTTCAGGCTGGGTTCCACAACCACGCGTACCGGGCTCTCGGACATCGAAGCTCCGTTGAGCGATTGAGGGGCATCTCAAACGCAGGGAAGGGTATTCTATAATAACACCAACCCCGAGAAGACACTTTTCAATCCAATCTTAGACTTCCTAGAACTATTCGCGCACTAGTAAAAGAAATGGTGACGGCATAAGTGAAGAGTTATTCGGACACCATCCCTGAAGGCAGTTTAAGGGTACGGTGAGTAACACTTCGATGAATATGAACTGGAAACCTCGAATAGTGATGGTACGCTCAATGCAAGCAACTTAGATTATCAAGCCAAGAATATACGTCACCACCGATTGCTTAGAGAATCATGTTTGAATAAGGTGATAGCGCCGAAGCTAAGCTGCCCCCAATAACACTTGGTTCGATACGTAAAGCTTGGACATACGGTCTCGGTGAGTGGGCTAAAGCCGGTTAAAAAAAGGGTTGATGAGTGGTTGTGTCGCACTGAACAGGGCAAAACCCTTGAACGTGCCCTTATTGATCTGCCGTAGGACGGTATCGTTCTATTTCGTGAATTGGCCTAAGGAGTCTGGACTTTGCGGCTTCCATCTCGATCATTGGGTATATTTTTGTGTTAGCTCTCGCCAGGCCTCCCTTTCTCTAGGGTCGTTCGACTCTCTAAACTTGCAGTATGCAACGTAACTGGGGAACTCCCACCACTCCTCAAAATCGAAGGGTGTACCCCCGACCTCTTGTATACATGTTCCAACATATTTTGCGCCGGTCTCCTCCTCTATCTTCCTCGTATTTTCTGCGCTTCCTCAGACTTAAGCCATTCGAGGTACTTGTTACCGCTTCCAGCCCTAAGATCAAAGTTGACAACCCAGTACACGGTCATGTCTGAATCCCAGCGTTTACGGGAGCGTTATACTATATATGTTTGGTTTACACATTTTAATAAACCTCCATCATGCGTGCAGTGATTGTCGGGTTGAGAAATCATGCATTCTTAAGACCCTTGATATCCACGTAAAGAGAACCGCTTCAACCTATATCCCTTCCTGAAGTATCGATTTTTCTGAGAGCTCAAACCCAAAATCCTAGATCGTGCGGATAACTAACGCTTCAAACTTGGGCTACCCATAATAGCCTTGCATGTCGGCCACTCTGCGGGCATCTTTGGATGTGTTTACTCCTAGGAGTTGTTTGGTTGATCTGGGGTGGAATTGGGTGTTGGAAAGACTTATTTTTGAGGCTGGATTTTTAGGGTGGTCTGGTTGGTGAGGGGTTTATTGTTTGACTGTTCAAATATATGGTTTCCCGGTTGGGGTTTTGGTTCACTTAAATCTGTGTTCTCCTCATGTTTCGGGATAAAATGATGATTTTATCCTTAAAATAAAGATAAAAACACTCACACCCTCATAGTAAATAATTCCAATAAGAGACACACAAAGAGAAACGTGACCAAATATACATATAGACAAAAATATATTCTGCGGGTATATGATGCCAAAACACCAAGAGAAGGGTTTCTAACAAGATAACTCCTAGGTGTAAACAAGCTAGAAACCCATCGCAGCAGGGTACGAATAACCCGCATGTGTTAAGAGTTGAAGGACTCTGGTGTGTGGGACGCATCGTTGGAGGTCGACAATGGTGTTGGGGGATAGTCTTAAGGTGGAGGGGATACTATCATGGTGTTACTCCCCTCTGGCATAACACCATATTCCTATACCCCTATTGGGCTATAGCTCCTTTTCGGTTGGTGTTTTGTTTAGGGCCGAGTCGAGTGTGTGAATGGTGGTGTGTTTGTTGGGTCGCCTCTGTCTCTGTTGTTATGGGTGGTCGCCGCTTCACCCCCGCTGTCGTGGATGTATGGATGCTCGATGTAGTCCTGCCTCCCCCCAAGTAGCGGTGGTGGTGTTGGAGGCATGGCACGAGTTGGCTGGACACAACCCCCTTCCCCTGAACCAGCCACCACACTCGCCGAGGCGGAGGCGGTTAACCCATCACTGAACGCGGCCGCGAAGCCCACAAGGTAGGTGTGATTCGCCTCGATGGGCACCGCTGGCTTACATGGCTCGACTTTAAACCAAAGCGTGCCCACACTCGAATTATGGGCTTAGAACCCCCTCTTCACTCATAGGTGGAGCAACATGGCAGTGCACCGGAGCAATGGGGAGCCACCCCTCACAGCAACCATGCTGCTCAGTTAGGGATTCGGATCCACGCGGTCACGCGTACATAGGCTAGTAATCTGAACATACACATTCATTAGGGGGAGTCCCCACGGCTCGAGGCTGGTCAAACAAGTATACGCTGGCCACAAGGGTGACCATCACATAGCTACCAGTAAGACTAGGATAAGCGGTCTAACCGTTGGGAGGCGGCGAGCCCTAGCAGAGGCACCTTAGATGGAGAAAGCATCCTATACATCTAGATAAATATTGTTTGAGCCGTATATCCATCCCCTACCGCGCCACGTTATCCCTGCAATATACGCCTAGTAGTGTGATGAGTGACTGATTGTTGGGCGGTAGATGAATTTGGGCTGCGACCAGGCGAACGCTATTACTATACCGTATTGGGGAACACATCGGTGTGACTGTGGGTCACTATGGAGGGCCGAGTTTAAATCAATCTAGGCTTAGGGGTAAATGAGGAAAATCATGGGTAGGGGTTCCTATGAGTAGGGTCTGATTTAGCTACGGCTTCTATTTCTTTGGTGGAACCTATGGTGTAACAGGGCCTTTTGTTTTTAAGGGTCTGTAGAGTGTGATTCCATATGATTTATAAGGTGGTGTGTAGTCTTATTACACAGATGATTGAGGAGCAGAATCCTTGGTGGCTTGGAAGGGAGCATATCTATGAGCACGAGGTGTTCAGGAGGTATGCTGACTCAAAGGTGAAGTGGGTTCCAGATGTTTTAGGCAAGCTTTCACTTGAGCCCTACTCCCTCAACTTTATAGTTGGTGCGAGGCAGGTGGGTAAGTCCACCGCGCTTCTATTATTGGCGAACACACTGCTTGATAGGGTTAGACCTGAAGCGGTTTTCTATTTCAGCTGTGATAAGCTTGCGGATTACAGGGAGCTTGACCAGGTGCTTGTTGAGTATCTGAGATTTAAGGAGAGGAGCGGTGTTGGTAGCGCTTACATCCTCCTAGATGAAGTAACATTCCCCCGGGAGTGGTATAGGGCTGTGAAGTACAGGGTGGATAGGGGTGATTTCTCAAGGGATGTGCTGGTGCTAAGCGGCTCCTTGTCGATGAGGGCTAAAAGGGAGATCGAGACCTTCCCCGGGAGAAGAGGTAGCGGTAGGACGCTGCTTATGAACCCGCTGAGTTTCTCGGAGTTCGCAGAGATACACGGGGTTAGAACATCCGGTAGAGATATTGGCTACGCGCTCACCGAGTCACAACGCCTCCTCCCATTAAGTGGCAGGCTCTCAGAGCTATTCGAGGTATACTTAGAGTCGGGGGGTTTCCCTAACCCCGTCAGAGACGTTATGGTGGAGGGTAGGGTGAGGTCTTCAACCTACTCTGACTTTATTTCGAGTGTGAGCGCGGATTTAGCCAAGCTGAGAAGAAGCGAGACGTTCTTCAAACTCGCCGTTAGGGGGATTCTTGAGAAGGCTTCTTCACAGGTGAGTTATCACACCATCGCAAAGGAGTTCGGTGTCGGCACAGTTAAGACCGCTATCAGCTACATTGACCTCCTCAGAGACCTCTACCTCCTAAATATGCTTGAGGCGGTTGACCCCAACAGTGGGCTGCCTATACCAAGAAGAGAGAAGAAACTATACTTCACGGATCCCTTCATATACCACTCTTTCTCAAAGTGGGTTATGACCACCCCACCGGACACAGCCAAACTCGCTGAGGCAGCGGTCGTGAACCACCTATCCCTAGTGGGTAACACGGGTTACGTCAAATGGGACGGCGAGCTGGACATCGCCCTCGCCGGGCTCGGCTTAGCATTCGAGGTGAAGTATGGAGCCAAGCCGCCCCCAACTAGGAGAGTGATTGGGAAACTCAAGAAAGTGTACACACTCAGCAAAACAACCATAGATGAGGGCGTGATACCCATACCCCTCTTCCTCGCGGCTCTGAAGGTGGGCGCAAAACAAGTGGAGCTAGCCTAAGACCTAGCCACCCACCCCCAACCCATACGCAACCCACCCCGCGCCGACATCGCTCCATCGGGGCGTGGCTCACACTAGATGGCGTCCACCCCCTTAAGACCTTTTAAGTTCGGTCTTGGCCCACTCGCGTATCCTCGAGGACCTGCACTTTGCCGCTTCATGCAGGACGCGCACATCTCTGGTGTGGGCGTAAACAAACTTGAACAAATGCAGCCTCGTACTAGTCTCCATCCTCTCACCCAGAAGCCCCCTCACCAGGCCAATGAACCCGGCGTCAACAAGCCCCCTCTCCTCGGCGACCTGGCAGAGAGCCTTGAGCCTGGCTTCATAGTCAAACCCGGCCTCCTTAAGCTCTGAGACCTGCTTTAATAGACGCTTGATGATTACCTCTGGCTCACGTGACCCATCAAGCAGGCACATTAAGAGATCCCTTAAAGCCCGAACATCACTCTTATTTTCGAGCATCAGCGCCATTGGTAGCTTGAGAAAGATTCTCTCCAAGTCTTCACGTGTTAGATATGTTATCCTGCACAGCTCACCGAACGTGGAGCGGCCCATACTAGACACCAGGAAGGGTTGGAGAGTGAACTACCCCGCCCTTGCGGACGGGGCATCCCCACCTCGCGGTGAGGATTTCCTGCTTCTTCTAGGAAACTCACTATACACCCCCTCTGAGAAGGGGATGTATAGCAGGGGTTTCCTGTCCACAGGCTCTCGGGGCAGTCCCGACCCCGCACGACGAATATTTAGAGAGGCATTATAGTCACGGTCTACGGTCCAGCCGCATCTCGGACAGACAAACACGCGGTCAGCCAACGTCAAATCCTTCTTAACGTACCCGCACCAGGCACATGTTTTTGATGTATCCCTCGGATCTACCTTCACCACCCTCCTACCAGCTCTACTAGCCTTGTAGGAGAGGTGGCTCATGAACCTGGAGAAGTCAGAGTGAAGGATATGCTTTCTCAAAGTCTTACTGTTGCTATCCTCAACCATCTCCTTCACATCAAGGTCTTCCACGTATATCTCATCATACTGTTCCACGAGCCACGAAGTTACCTTGTGGATGTAATCACTCATCAAGTTCTTCACATGTTCGTGTATCTTGGCTAATTTCTTTCTGACCTTCTCGTAGTTTCTAGACCCCTTCTTTTTTCTTGATAACGACTTTTGTAAGATCTTTATCCTTTTTTCGACCTTATCAAAAACCTTAGGGTTCTCTATTACCACACCATCAGAAGTGGTTACAAGTTTCTCCACCCCTAGGTCTATTCCAACCACTTTCCCAGTCCTTTCGAGGGGTTCCTTTTCGACATCAACTTGGAAGATTGCGTACCAGCCAGTCGCACTCTTCTTTATTATTACTCCTTTCACCTCACCTTCTAACGGTCTGTGGAAGAGTGCTTTTACCTCCCCTATCTTTGAAAGGATTAGTTTGTCTCCATCAATCTTGAAACCAGATTGATTATAGTTGACGATCTTCAAGATCTTCTTATACCTCAGTTTCCCCACTTTCTTCCCTTTCTTCTTCAATTCATGAAGAGAGTTAATGTTGTACCATAATTGGTTGTTAACCATTTGAAGGGCTTTGGAGTAGACTAGTTCCTTCCCTTCTGTTTTCAAGCCTTTCAACATGTCTTGGGTGTCCTTAGGTGTTATCTTTTTCCCTTCTTTCCTTGCGTTATTCACTGCGTCCAACAAGGCATTGTACACTTTAGCCTCAACCTGCATCACCCTGAGGAGTTTTTCCTCTACTTCCCTAGTTGGGTAAATTCTGTACTTGAATGATAGCTGGATCTTGTTATTCTTTTCCCTGGCTCTCCACATATTTTTTCAGTACCTACAGTGTTACATCTATTTTCTAATAACTATAAAAAGGATTCTGTAAGGGGGCTATCCATCCCCCACCTTACGGAACGGAGGGGGACTTCCGCCCCCTTAACCCCCATAAAGTTAAAGACCAGGTTTTGCTTAGCCTTACTTATACCCTCCAACCTCGGATTCCACGCTTCTAAACCAAAGAAGCGTATGGTCTCGATTAATGGGTTCACATAGCGTGGCTTGGTGAGGAAGGAGAGGAGCCTCGGGTTCCGGTTGAGCTCATCCACCAGCTTGGAGAGGAACGCCTGCTTAGCCTCCAAACTTGAGGGGGAAGCGTGCTGGACTATGCGGGTCAACGCTTCAGTGTTACCCCAGTCAAACACGCCGTTTTCACACAGGAAGACTGCTACCTCGACTACGTATGTGGGCTCCGTGCTCTCACATTGCCTATAAGCCTTCTCGGGAAGCTTCTCATCCTCGTGTTCGGCTAGCGAAGCCATGTACTGTGAGGCCAGCCTCAGCCTCGTATCCAGCCCCACCGAGCCATCCATGACTATGCCGTAGACAGCACACCCAAGAAAATCCATACAGCACAACATCTTAGAAAGACTACGTTCAACACCTTCAACGCCACGCCGAGAGTAGCCGTAGACCCGGGCAGCGTACTCCCCAATTGCACGGGTAGCTATCGCCGCAAGCTTCCGGTCCTGCACAATCAAATCAACCAACCCCATAAGAGGGGCGCCCATATACACCTACACACGACATCTCCCAACCCAGCAACGTAAAAAGCTTGAGCCACCACTCCATACTTTGAAACAAAAAACGGGTCTCCCCCTACTTTCTTAGAGCATCCCAAAAGCCAGGCAAACTAGGAGATGTTATAGACAACGACAAACATAGCATTAGTCCTTCCATGGTGAAGCAGCATTTTACAGAAATACACTAAGGCCAACATGGATCGATAGAATCATAAGACTTGTGTAAGAAGATGAAATACCACCCTGTAGCTGAGTAAGGTGGTTAGGGTTTCACTCTACGTAGGTATACGTAGGTACGCATCAGCATACCTGTCATACGCATAGTGGAGCTTGAGCCTCACAGCATCATGCAGACCCCTCACGGGTTCATCGGGGTCACTCCGCTCCGCCCCTGTCAGGACGCACCCACCCACAAGGCTTGGGAGCACAACCGCGTCCCACCAGGCCACGCGGGAAGCGCCCTCCATCCTCAGTTCAACACGCTTCCTCCCACCAACCCACTTTACAACGTAGCCGAACCTCATCCTCATGTAGAGGTTTATGGCGGCGTTGAGCTGTCTGTCCAATCGGAGCCCGCACCCACCACACACGAAGACGTCTGCCCCATTCAGGTCTCTGTTCTCCCACCCACACTTGGAGCAGTAGGAGGAGGAACCGTAGGGGTCGAGCTCCTCTACTCTGGCTTCACCCAGCCTCCCTTCGAGTATCCTTGCGATGCTGCGCCAGTCGCTTCTCGAGATCCTCCGGTTCCAGATACGCGAGCGTGTGTACATGCCCTGCTTTTTGAGCTCTTCGAGGCCCACCGGGCCGCACAGTGATTGAATGACACGCGCGATTTCGAGCTGGTGCCTCCTCGCGCGGTTTCTTTCTCGCTGAGAGTATTTGGTGAACACCCTCCTAGCCTTCTTGGATTTTGAAGCCTTCCTCTGCACACTACGCCTCTTCTCGAATGATGAGATGTGAATAGATGCGAGCTTCGAAGTGTCTATCCGAATCCACCCCGTCTCGGGTGAGTAGCCATCCAGGGAAAGCAGGTTGAAGTCCCACGCAACGCTGGGGTTGCCGCTTTGAGCATCTTCTTCGCAGTGTACTGGGAGGTGCACCTTTTCAAGCGTGATTACTGGCTCGCCGAGGCCGGCCGAGGACACCTCGCTTGGTAGCTTGAAGTATCTAGCTGAGAGGTCGAGGTACACGTGCTCACCGGGTTTAACTGTCACCCTGAGTTTTTCACCTTCAAGCTTTATGAGTGTTTGCTTGGCTCTGGCGAAGAGTCTTTTGGCGGTGGGCCTCCTCCTCTTCCTGTCTCCTTTAACATAGTTTTTCCTCCAAGACTTGAGTATTGAGTAGGCTGTCTTTATGGCGGAGTCCACCCAGTGCGCCGCGTAGGGCCACTCTTGGAGTAGGCTGTCCCTGAGCTCCTTCTTATACTCCTTGCTGTGGATGTCCACTTTATACTTGGGTAGGAGCCTCCACTGCTTCTTACCCTTCACCTTCCTCTTCTCCCACTCTATATGGCTCCAGAGCTCTCCAAGTATTTGGTTTACAGCGTCCCTGTATGCTAGTAGCAGTGGTTCGAGCTCCTCTCCACACTCGTGTTGGAGTGAATAGCTCTTTAGCACCTCGAACAGCCTCCCTGTGTTAGCGGCCTCTTAGGGCGTACACCCACCCACACACATCCATAGGTATATTTCATAAACCTATATAAACCTCCATACACCGAAACTGCTGACAACGGCTAGCATATTCCACACCAAGACAAATAACTATGAGTGAGTGCACAGGTGTCCTCATTATGAATGGCTTTCTGCAATATATGGGGTGGTAGGTGACCCCCAGGGATTGCTTATTAAGCGAGCCAAACTCAGTTGGTTTAAGGGTTAACCGCTATTTGTGGGGCTAATCTCAATGTGTTTTTTAGATAGCGATAGATACCTTTGGGCGTTTTGCGCATCCGTCAAGTGTATCTCCACGGGGGCCTCAAAGGGTAAACCATAGCTATCCATGGCCTTGATCAGGATCTCCCTCCTCAACGTAAGCGATTCACTTGGCGATATGGGCTTTGAAACCATGATCAGGATGTCGATATCGCTTAGGGCGGTCACCCTATCCTCCGCCACCCCACCGATAACATACACTCTCGCGTCCGGGTCAAACTCGAAAGCCGCCCTAGCCACACTACCAGCGTACTCACGCCACCTCCTAAGGTGTCCCATTCTGTATTTAACCCAGCTTAACAATCCTCTCCACCTCCTCGAGTAGCCCCATAAGTGCACGTGCACCATCGAGCAGTCTACCCGCTACCTCAGCATCATAGTTTACCTCCCCATACCTTGCGTCGATATACGCGCTCTCAAGGTCGATGAGTATGGACCTACTCTGCCTAACATACTCGGACACCCTCTCCGCTAAATCCGTGTAACCCGCATCCCCAAGAAGCCTCGATGCGTAGCCAACAAGTTCTCTTAAGCCGTGCCCAGCGTACTCCCTACCGAAGAGCTCGAGTATAATGCCTTTCACAAATAGTTGAGCCGCCTGCTCAGCGTGAAAACACGCGACATCATAAAATCCCTCCTGAAAGTCGCTTTGAGCGTCATCTAACAGTCTCCGCGCCCTCGCCTTAAGCCTCTCGACCCTCTTACCACTCACACGACTAATCCTGCGAACCAGCCTAATAAGGCGCACGATACCAGAAAGAATACTATCAGTAGGGTGGGGGACCCAGTGCCAGTGGGTTTCACTCTACGTAGGTATATGTAGGTATACGTAGGTACATATCATTGTACCTCTCGTACGCGTAGAGCTTGGGCTTCACAGCATCATTTAGGAACCTCACGAGTTCATCGGTCCCCTTCAGCTCCGCCCCCTCGTGTCTCGACGTACCCACCCACCATGCAGTGGGGAACGCCGACCATCTTCAGTCCCCCCGCTTCCTGTGTGTGCACGTACCCCTCCCTCAGTGGAGGTCTTGGGTCTTCGCTACCACCCTACTGCCCATGCACACAAATTGTTCAAATCCAGAAATCCATATAAACCTATCTATTTTGAAACTGCTGACAACGGCGGTACACGTCTTCTAAGTCTCGGAGTACAAGCTGGAGGCGCACGCGGTGCTAGGACCAATTGGGATAAGAAGTAGAATCATAAGGGAAAAAGAGCTCATCTGGTGGCTCAAACCAATTGATATAATCAGGCTCAGGCATTAGGCCAACACCGAGACCACCGGGGCAGCAAACGCGGCCAGCTAAGCGTGGTACTTGAGCCAACGTAGACAAGTGAGGATAAATGTGGATTGAGGCGGGTAGTAGACTTAGCACAGTCAACCTAACAGAGATGAGGAAAAACGGTTTTCAAACTGCATACACTGCAATTAATCCAAACCCGCGTATCACACACTAAATAAAAACAACTAACCAGCGCATTGCACTGACTCATAATAGGCAGAAACAACTATTCAAATGCCTGCTAATCCAACGCCCCCAAACGCTTAAGTGCACAGTCGAATATGGACATACATGTCCTCAAAGAACTGCCCTGTGTGTAATGCGAGTGTGCCAGATGGCGCAGCCTTCTGCCCTAATTGCGGAGCAAACCTCCAATCACCCACCCCATCAACACCCAACCAGTACCCCCAGTACCAGGCTCAGCAGCCAGCACAACCCACGCCTACGCCTCCACCTCCACCACAGCAGCCTCAGAGACCCACAGGAGTCGTCATACTCACCATACTAGAGGTGATCGCCGCGGTTTACACGCTTTTCATTGGAGCCGCGGCGGGAACTCTCTTAGCATTCGTTGCACCAGTCCTAGCGGGCCTTGGAGGGTTATTCATATTAATCGGCCTAGTGGAGCTCCTCCTCGCATGGGGTCTCTACACGGGTAAGAACTGGGCTAGGATCGTGGCTATAATCTTCGCGATATTAGGCCTCCTAGCGATACCCATAGGCACAATAATAAGCATAATAATACTATACTACCTGACGAGACCACACGTCAAAGCCTTCTTCGGTGTGAGATAACCACGCTGCTACTGAGAGCAGCAACAAATACATCGGATTAGGGCAATCTTCCCTTTTTTAGAGCTATGAGTTATCCGTATTCAATTGGTGGGATACGTAGCCCACATCGCATTAACGCGGAGTATGGGGGTTCAATCAAAGACGCCATACCTTAAGCTAAGGTTGCACCGAATAAAGAATTTCGCAAACCATAGTGTTATGATGTGTCTATCACCGTTGTTTTGAGGTTAGTCATCTCGTACACCGTGTACACACCTCCAAGTCTGCCTATGCCGCTCTTCTTGCCACCTAAGCCGCCGAAGGGTTCCTGCGGCTCCCAGTAGAGTGTTGACTCATTCACCAACACTTGGCCAGCCCTAACCTGATCCACGAATTTGAAGGCTCTGCTAATATCCCTCGTGAAGACCGCTGCCTGCAATCCGTAGATGGTGCTGTTTGCGAGCTCGAGTATCTCTTCATCATTTGAGCCGCGCATAACGGCTGCAACTGGTCCGAAGGTTTCATCCCGGTTGAAAAGCATATCGGGTGTGACATCTACCACAACCGTGGGCTGGTAGTAGAGGTCTGTGCTGAATCCCAGCGCTCTCCCCCCACCTAGAAGGATTCTGGCGCCCTTCTCAACGCCGTCCCTGATGTGCTCATCCACCTTCCTAGCGGTGGGCTCATTATTCATTGGACCGATAAGTGTGGATTCATCTAGGGGGTGACCCAGCCTCCAGCGTTTAGCCTCCTCTATGAGGGCGTTCACGAAGCCCGAGTACACCCTTTCGTGCACTATTATGCGTTCAGCCGCGCAGCACACCTGACCCGCATTCGTGAAGCTTGAGATAGCCGTCGCCCGAGCTGCCCTCGCGATGTCGGAGTCATCGAGCACAATGAGGGGGCCCATCCCCCCACATTCGAGTAGAAGCTTCTTCATACCAGCCCGGCGGCTCACCAACTCACCCGTTGAGGTGTGCCCGGTGAGCCCCACACCAGCAACCTTGTCGCTCACAACCATCTCGTCACCCACCTCCTCCCTCCCGCTGAGGTCGCCGTCCGAGAAAACCAGGTTCACTGAGCCCGGCGGGAAACCAGCCTCCTCCAAGCACTCCACCAGCCTAGCCGCGCTCCCAACAACATAGCTTGAAGGCTTGAAGACAACGGTGTTACCAGCCGCAAAGGCGGGAGCAATATACTCTGAAGGTATAAGGTAGGGGTAGTTCCAGGGTGTTATCACACTGAACACCCCATACGGCTCATACCTCAAAAGTATGAGCTTGTTCTTGTCACGCGACGGCATCACTTTACCATCCAGGCGCTTTATGTCCTCAGCCGCTATTCGAAAATTCTCCGCGGTCTCATCGATCTCGGGAAGCGCCTCCGTGGCGTAGGGTTTACCCTGCTCAATGGATAGCTCCCTAGCGAGCGCCTCCCTACGCGAAGAGATTATCTCCGCAGCCCTGTGCAGAAGCCTCGCCCGCTCATAAACAGGCATTGAGCGCACATAATCCTGAGCCTCACTGGCCGCATCGATAGCCCTCCTCGCATCCTCCCTTGAACCCCTAGCCACGGTGTACAACACTTCACCAGTGACGGGGCTCCGCACAGTGAACACATCACCCACCTCAGCCCCAACCCACTTACCACCTATAAAGTGTTTCAAATTCATAGTTTATCCACCAACCACTTATACATAGACTGGGACATAATTATAAAATTTTTTAGTACACATAATCCCCTTAAATAATTTTCAAATCATCTCAAAGCAACACCTAGGCGCAAATACCCAGAGCGTTAACACCGCATCCCAGCAGACGGAGGTATCTTATGAGGGTAGGCCTCCGCAATCGGTTCGCTTGAGTCTATCGAAGATAACCACAACACCTTGAACGCACCTATAATACTCCTTGACCCCTGAAAAGGGGCTAAAATCATTTTGGGTGTCTCTCCATTAGGCTTAAAATTCTTTGTTTGCTTTATTGCGTAATGAAAAGGGTACCCACCACTGAGCGGGGCCGCAGAAGTCTTGAGAGGATTCTGGAGGCTAGCAAGAAGGTTTTCGCTGAGAAGGGTTATCATAAAGCGAAGATTTATGATATAGCTATCGGTGCAGACGTGGCCTACGGCTTGGTTTACTCTTATTTTGAGGGTAAGAAGGATATTTTGGCTGAGCTTGTAAGGATAATTAACCATGACTTGAGGAAGTATCTGGCTATTAGAACCTCTGGGTTGAGGGATAGGATAAGCGTGGAGCGTGAGGGGTTCAGGGCCTTCTTTGAGTGGTTCCGCGAGAACAAGTTCGCCTACAGGATTCTGAGGGAGGCTGAGATCGCTGACGAGGAGATCTATAGGTGGCACTACAGGAAGATCGCGGAGGGATACGCCGAACGCTTGGAGAAAGCGATGGCTAAGGGTGAAGTGAGGAGGATGGATCCCGAACTACTCAGCTACGCCCTGATGGGTGTAGCCGACTTCGTTGGTAAACGCTACATCCTGTGGGGGGACTCTGAACTCGAAGAGGAAAAACTCGACGAGCTATTGGACGCACTCGCCGCGATGCTCACTCCGGGTGAACGAGCATCTTCGCGTTGAGCACCAGCACCACTTCCCCCCTCTGGTTTATGGTTTCACTCACGAACTCTACGAGTGTGTCCCCATTCCTCTCCGAGACCCTCGACACCCTAACCTCACAGTGGAGGGTGTCGCCTATGAACACTGGCCTAGTGAACCTCATAGAGTCCACGCCGTAGAAGGCTTTAGCATCCCTGAATAAACCAGCCGCGTACCAGAGACCCGTGCTCAGTGAAAACGTGAGTGCGCCGTGAGCCACCCTCCTCCCGAAGTAGCCCCTGCTCGCGTACTCCTCGTCCGTGTGGAGCCTGTTGTAGTCACCGCTTAGACCAGCGAATAGGGCTACATCAGCCTCGGTAACCGTCCTTGAGGGAGTGGTATACTTCTCACCTTCAGCGTAGCGCATCTAGACCACCTCGAGCACGCTGGCACCCCAAGTCCACCCTGTGCCCGCGGATGCAAGCACCACGAGGTCACCCTTCCTAATCATGCGCTGTCTTGCGGCGATATCCAATGCCAGGAAGGGGTCTACGCCCTGCATGTGCCCGTATCCTTCAAGGTAAACTGAGCGCTCAGCGCTCACCCCGAGGGAGTCCAGTAGCTCCCTGTGGAAGGACCTCTTCATGTGCACCAGGCCCAAGAAGCCAACCTTACTCGTTGAGGCTCCCGCCTGCCTCAGAGCCTCCTCCACCACGTACACAAAGTTCCTCTTAGACTCACTCTTCATCCTATCCCTCCACCCCTCAACCTCGTGTACAACCAACTTCGAGCGCTCTCCCCCAGCGTAAACCACGTCACCGAACCACCCATCCGACAGAAAGCTGGATGAGAGCACCTCATATGGACCCTCATCCTCGGCGATCAGAGCACTCATCGCGCCATCCGAGAAGTCGTACATAAAGGTCGAAGACGGGTCAGAGTAATCTACAAGCCAACTCTGCTTTGTGGCCACACTCAAAAGAACATAGCCTGAGCCACCCACAAGCTTGGAGGAAACATGCAGGCCCACCAAGCCACCAACGCACTGCGAGGACACATCGAACCCATAGTAGCGTTTGAGCCCAAGCATATATCCAAGCTTCGGGGCAAGCGTCCACACGAGTTTACCCTTCGCATCCGAACCAGAGTAGACCACAACACCAGTCCTCTCAGCCCTACCGTCAATGAGCAGCGGCCTCGAACTCCTACAAGCCATATCTTCAAGCTCAAGCTCCATCTCCACGGGTTTACGCACCACCCCAAGCTTATCCCGCACAACTTCGGGGGGGAGACCGCTGAGTGACGCGATATCCCCATAAGTGTGACTCGTCCTGGGAATATAGAACCCCATATCAACTATTCTAGCCAAGGATACCACCCTCCAAATACATCCTCCTGAGCTCCGACTTCAAAACCTTCCCATAGACAGATTTGGGAAGCGAGCCAACCCTGATAAACTCCTTTGGGACCTTGTACCCCGCGAGCCTGCCTCTAAGCTCCTCCCTCAGCGCGGCCAAATCGAGACGCTCATCGCACACTAGGAAGGCCACAACCTTCTCCCCCCAGTGCTCGTCGGGTACACCCACAACCGCGGCCTCACGCACCATGGGGTTCACAAGTATCGCCCCCTCAACCTCCGATGAGTATACGTTTTCCCCACCGCTCTTTATAACATCTTTCAGCCTATCCATGAAGATAAAGTCACCATCATCATCCACCCTGAAGACGTCGCCCGTATGCAGATACCCCTCAGCGTCAAACGGGTTCTCCTCACCGTTGAGGTAGCCGTCGAACACGTGTGGACCCCTGATGAGCAGCTCACCGTTTCCAGCAAGCTTGGCATCCACGAAAACCATGGGTTTACCCACACTCCACGGCTTACTCCCGAACCTTTCAGGCGGAATATAGAAGTTGTTCGGCCCAGCCTCAGTGAGCCCATAACCCTGAAATATTCTCAGGCCACGCACCCTGAACCTCTCATACACGGGCCTCGGAAGCACCCCACCCCCAGAGATGAACACAACCCGGCTCAAATCCGCCTCCTGGAAGGATGGGGTCCTCGTGATGGCGTCAAGCATGGTTGGAACACCCATGTACACCGTGCAACCCTTCTTGGAGAGCACCTCCACGGTTTTCTCAGGGTCGAACCTCCCCCCGTCAAGGATCACGCTGCCCCCAGCGAATAATAGTGGTAGTGTGAGCACATTCCACCCACCGGTGTGGTACATTGGCATGGTGTTAAACGTCACATCAGTGCGGCTCAGACCCCACGAGACAACGGTGTTCAGAGCGTTCCACACTATTTGGCGCTCGGGTATCAACGCACCCTTGGGTTTACCGGTTGTGCCACCCGTATAGAGAATCATAGCGGGCGCCCACTCACCCACACCCGACGCGGCGGTAGCACCACCGCTTCCTCCCCCTATCTCCTCAAGCTTAGGCCCTAGCCCGAAGTAGTCATCGACCACTAGCCTCGGCTTCGAGTGCTCGATTATGAGTTGCACACCACTCCTCTCAAGGTTGGGGTTTACGGGTACAAGGGTTGCGCCGAGCTTTCTAAGCGCAAAGAAGAGCGCGAGGTAGCGCACACCGTTCGATGCAACCACGCAAACCCTGTCCCCCACACCCACGCTGCGCGCCAGCCCACCCGCGAGCTCGTCGCTCAGCTCGTCGAGCTCAGAGTACCTGAACACGCCAAGGCGCAGGTCTTCGACGGCTGGTTTATCCTCGAGGTTGGCTCTAGCCCTGAGTAGGCGTGCTAGCATTCCTCTTCACACTCCGCCCTTGAGAAAGAGCCCTCCTCAACTTTATGGATGAAATCGACCACCATCTTGTTGAAAGCCTCAGAACACTCTATGAAAACAAGGTGACCCGCACCCCTGAATAGGTGGAGTGCGCTGTTAGCAATCCCCGAATGCAGCATAAGCGAGTTCTCGTAGGGTACAACTACATCGTCGGTGCCCGTCACGATAAGCGTGGGGCACACAACCTCGTGGAGACGGTCCAACACGTCGAAGCCGGCAACCGCGTTGGCCTGGTTGATAAGCGATGTGTGCTCTGGGATCCATGGCAGCCTTAAATCCAACACCTCCTCAAACTCCTCTTTCCGCTCCGAGAGGAAGCGTTTCGAGAAGGCCACACTCATCTTACGCTTCAGCCAACCCCTCAAATCCTGGGTGGGCGGCTCAAACATCACCGCTAACACCTCCCGCGAAGCCGGCTTCCCCCGATTACCGGGACCAGTGGAGCACAACACCAAGCCATCCACATGGCTGGGATAGCGCAAAGCGAACTCGAGCGCTATCATCCCACCCATGGATACACCCAAGATGTAAGCCCTATCCAGACCCAAGTGGTCGAGTAGCCCCCTCAGATCCCCTGCGAATTCACCCATAGTGTAGGGGTGGTCAAGCCCGTCGGAGAGACCTACACCCCTGTTATCGAAGACTATAAGGCGCAGGCCAGAGGCGAGCACCCTCTGCTTATACCACATCCAACTAGAGTAGCCCCAGCCCTCCACCAGCACAAGCGGCTCCCCCGAACCCAATAACTCATAGTATATGTTCGCCCCATTTATCTTAGCCTTCACTCCGAGAGCTCCTCCAACCTCAGCCTAGACGTCCTAGGACCACTGAGTATTATGAGTGTTGCCACAACCTCGAAGAGCGCGAACACCACGAACGTCCTAACAGCGGTGGAGGGGCTAAGTGGGTTGAAGAGTGCGAGGAACACGAAGGGTACAACCGCGCCGCCGAGGTGACCCACGCCGTCGGCCACAGCGAAACCACTCGCACGCGCCCTAGTGGGGAAGTTCTCAGCAGTATAGGTATAAGCGGGCACCGCGAACGCGGTTGCGAACGCCCCCAGAAAGGCGCCCACAGTTAGCATCACAGCTGAATGGTAGGCCACCGCCCCCGCGTATAGGAGTGTGCCCACCACGGCCACTGTTGTGGCGCTCGCCACAAGGAACTTCCGCTCCCAAGAGTCCGCGATGAAACTCATGGAAACCGCGCCCACAATGTACCCAACACTACCAAGCGCTATATACCACACCGCGGATGTGAATAGGAAGCCAGCTGCTACAAGCATGTAGGGTGCGAAGCCAAGCACCCCGTAGGCGAGCATATAGTCGAAGAACCAGAAGAGCGTTAGTATGAGCAGCCTGAAGCCAAACTTCTTGTTGAAGAGCTCACGTGTGGGGAAACCCTTCAGAGCGGTTATCGGCAGAGGTGGGGGAATCGGTGGGAGCGAGCCCACCCTCCTCGTAGAGTACTCCTCCATCCGGGCCACTACAAGCTCAGCATCAGCCTCCCTCCCCTTAACACTAAGCCAGCGGGGCGACTCGGGAAGCGTACTCCTTAGGAAGAGGGCTGCAAAGGCGCCAACCGCCCCCAAACCAAACATGTAGCGCCACCCCACCGGGGAAAGCGGGATGAGAACCAACGCGATGAACGGTGTAAGCGCGAAGCCAAGCGCCCCAGCAACATACGCCCACTGGGTAAGCCTACCCCTCAACTGTGCAGGCGTGATCTCCGACATATACGAGTTAATGATAGAGATCTCCGAGCCGATACCCATACCCGTAATAAACCTGGACACAATGAGAACCCCCGCACTGGTGGCAAGCGCTGAGAGAAGCGAGCCCAACGAGAACACCCCCAGGTTAACGATGAGTCCAAGCCTCCTACCAAGATAGTCGCTTGAGGTGGATATCACGTACGCCCCCACAATATATCCGAAGAGGGTCGCGGACACCGCCCCACTGATCAGCGCTTCAGTGAGCCCGAGCTGCTTAACCATGGGTGACACCAAGGCGAAGGATAGTGTGAGTATATCGTAGAACGCGAAGAAGTAGCCCACCCCGAGAATCACAAGCCAACTCCTAGGATAAGGGCGCACTGGTAGACGATCAATCCTCGCAATAACTTCAGCGAGCTTAGAAATATTTGACTGTTGACTCATATATCAATTTTTTAACAGAGTGGGTAATAAACATTTCCAACCCACAAATAGCGGTATCGCGCAGCATAAGGCGCCGAATTTAGAACACGGTCTAGGGAGAGAGCTCGAGAGTATACCCTAATCCCTTAATGAGCCCTCCTGCCAATACTGGTAAACCGAAAATTTGTGTTCTGGGCGCAATCAACACCGATATATGGTGTACCGTTAAGGCAGGGGGCCTAGGAGTATAGATAGACACCCCCATTGGATTTGTACTACCAGCCATACAGGCTGGGGATAAACACTCTAGGGACCCGAGTCCCCGTTAGATGGGTAGCTCATGTCTCCTTATGAGCTATGCTAGCAGGGAACTTACCAGAGCTAAACGGTGGCTGAAAGCACACCACGCAAAAAGGTGACTCCAGAGTGTTATCTCGATAGATAACGGCATTGCAAATGTTTTTAGGAGCACGTGTACTCCGATTTACCGAATAAATATGTCGGCACAGTTAGAGATACTTAGTCGGCCCAGTGTGCTTCCGATAGAAATATCCTCTTGACGGTGGGCGCTCTGAATAAAGCTACTAGAAAGAGCGCGGTCAATGTTGCTTGTACCACCGAGAAAGCAACCATAACCCTCTGCACACCAACACTTATCATTATGGTGGACCCGCCTATGATAACCATTCTTGTCAGGGTGAAAAGCAGGGAGACCGACCCGTTGAATCTTCCAAGCTCCCCCCTATCCACCGATTTTAAAACCACCGATTTCCTGACGACCCGAGAGCCCGGGTTGCCTAGGCCATGGATAGCCTGACACACGGTGAACACGGTGAACGACGCATACATGGGCATGATGAAGCTGGCAACGGTGTACGCGCTAAACAGGAGGATAAGGGTTGATGAGTCCCCAAGCCTGCGTTGCAGGAGCGGCGTCACCAGCCCAGCAACTATCGCGAAACCCGCGTATTCAGCCTCGGAGAACGCGAGGAAAGCCGGACTGCCATGCAGGATGTTCGCTATAAACACTGGTTTAACAAAATTACCCGCAACCGTAAACACGAACGGGAACCCAATCAGATAAACGAGGGCCACCTGCGCTAGGTGGGCTCTGACATACCTAAAGAATTCTCTTATACCCACACTACTCCAGTGATTCCACGTCCTCTCCACCCCCTGCATGGTGGTCCCTCCGCTTCCATTGAAATGGTCAGGTCGATGCTCGGGTACCCCGGAAAGCATGGCCGCGGACACCAAATCAAGTGCAACACCAAACACCAAAAGAGAGCCGAAGGGTAACGTAGACAGGAATACAGCCGAGCCCGCAGCTACCACGGCTGGAAGCTGACTGGATATCTCCGCGTAGCCTGCCTGCGACCTATAGTTCTCCCTTGTGACCACATCTCTGAGTAAACTGTTCGCAGCCGTCCAATACAGATTAGAAACCAGCTCAACCCCGCCGACAAGTGTGAGATAAATCAGAAGCGGTCTACCCAATAGAGGGTACAAGAAGAAAGCACACGTGAACACAACCGATTCGGCGAGGGTAAGGCCAGCCAGAACCCTCCTCCTGCTAACTCTATCAATGAATGATGAATATGCAGGGGTTACTAGGGATGTAACCAAGAGGGACAAGAATATGACTGCCCCAAGCATCGAGGGAAATGCCTTGGCGACCGTGAAAACCGACCGCACCACAAGCGGTGTGCTCGCTAACCCCCCAGTGACAAGCGCAGCCTGATAGCTGAACGACCCCTTCTCCACCCTTCTATTACACCGCTAACACAACAATTTCGGAATATTTATACTTAATATTTTATAAAGTTTATAAAATACTTCTGGGTGCTCGCGATTCAGATATTCATGAGTGCTAGTGAGAGCCCGTAGAGCGTTCATAGAATTCTGTATGGAGAAGTGATAGGTCGATACGCTACGAACGCTAAACCCTAGCCACACCCCCCTCACAGTGGATTGGCTGCAGCACACTCCTCCATACACCCCACCAAAGCCATATAGCGACCCGCAACTCCTCGATTATGCCGCCATGAGTTCCGAGCAACATCAGGGGGAGATCAAAGGCATCTTGAACGCCAACCCAGACCAACTCAGTGTTCCGGGTCCGTGGGATGGCGGGTCCACAGTATCGGATAAATGGATTGCGAAAGTTTATTATTCGTTACGCAATATTCTATCTATGATTGGAAGCCTTTCTTTAGGTAAGGCTGACGATAAGGGTGGAATTTCGATTCCAAGATTTAAGGGTAAGGACGTTTATCTGGTTGATTTGGGTTCTGGATACTTCATCACAGACAAAAAGGATGTCGCCCAGAAGGTTGCGGAAAATGCCTCCAGAGCTTTCGACGAGGAGTTTTTAAAGCTGGTTGAGGAGCTTGGGATCTCCGCCGAGGAAATAGACGAAAGAATCGAGAAAGAAGTATTAAAGAAGACCTTATGAGTGAGTGAAGTCTTTGCCTGAAAAACAAAGATATATTATAGACACAGATGCACTCTTCTCCAAAAACTACCTGAAGCTTAAAGGTAAAGGGTTAGTAACCCTGATTAGCTTATATGAGTTTATTCTAGTCATCAGAAGCATGCGCATTGAAATTATGAAGATGGGAAGTAAGAAAAGGGCTGAAGGGTACCTAAAACTATTAAATTGGTAATCGGCGACATAAAGGACTCCATCATTGATGTAAGTAGAGACGGTGTGCTCGAGTCAATCAGCTTAGTCTTCGATAGGGAAATTAATGTTGGGGACGCTGTTAACGTAATGATAGCTAAGAAGATAAACGCCGAAATTGTAAGCAACGATAAAGATTATACCCGCGTTAAAGACCTAGTAAAAGTTGTAAGCCCTATGAAGATTTAGGACCAAAATTTTCCCCATTTTTACAAGGTAGCCATGTTAATAACACAAATTGGTAGGTGTTACCCTTACATGGTTCCCTAGAGTATGTTAGGGTTATCGAACACGTAATGGTGCAGCTTGTGACACTTGGTTTACCCCTAGGCTCCCCAGGCACGCTAACAAAAGCAATACGGTATTATCCCCCGTGCAGTTATATAAGCACAGGTTTATGTTGACTTGAGCAACATTACACGCATACCGAAGTCTGCAATGTACGGGGTCAGGCTCACTAAGACCTAGGAGAATGATTGGTGAGGTGTTAACGCTGTAATGGATGTGGGAAACGGGGTGAAGGTAAAGCAAGTTGAAGAGTAAGCTCCTCTATTCTCTACTCTATTCAATAACTCTATAAAGCTCCGTTTTCTCGCCCCCTCTACGTCCACATAGCCTGCGAGGTTTTCCACCTCCCTTACAAATCCACAAATAGGCTTATCTCGAGAAACATTTTCACAACCCCTTCCCTTTGTGCATTGCTTCTTGAAGCACGCCTTACGGCTCACGCTTCAAGCGTAAAACTCCAGTACTTGACACCATCTGCTTCCGCGTAGAGTAGCTCGTTGGGGAACCTTATGAACGGCGAGTAGCCGCTTGGCAGCGCGAAGACCTCAATTGCTCCCCTTCCCCGAAGTGTAGATGCGGTATACCGCGTGGCCTATCTCCCATAATCTGACCTCCTCCCCGCCCTGAAGGGCGAGGGTTCCCCGAGGTCTCAAGGGTTACACCCCTTTACGGGTGCTACTCCGTTATGACCCACGATGAACGACAGAGGTTTCTTTACGACTGAAACTGCTAAGTTAACTCCTTTTTTCATTATGTTCAATGCACCATTCAGGTCGCTGTGCAACCTGTGCCCTAAGGCACAGCTAACTACGCCTCTCGGGTTTCTTTTTGTCTCAACTTGGTGGTAAGCACACAGTTTAGATGTGTTATACTCAGCCACTTCAAACACTCTCATACCGTACTCTTGTGCCTTTAACTCAATGGAATCCGTTAGCTTGCGGTAAGACCACAGGTTCGCCGTGAACCCGTTGCCTTTTTCTTGAGCAATGTTGAAGGGGTAGCCCAAGTAGATGGTTGACACTCCTAGTTCGTGGAGAGTCTTAATTGTGTGGGACGCTAAGTTTCTGTATAGGTGGAGGAGCCTTCGAGTTAACTTCTTGAACAGCCTCCTCTTCTCTCTATTCAATTCCTCATACGCCTCGTACTCGCCGATGTTTTTAGTCCTGTCTGCTAATGACTGTACTTCAGAGATTCTCTTCTGGAAGTAGAAGTAGTCCTCCTTTGCGCTTATACCTTTATACAGCAGCCAAGTTCCGTCGCTTAATACTACACTTGCTAAGATGTTTATTCCTAAGTCTATTGAAGCAACTTTGTTTCCCTTAGGAGTCTCACTCTGTATACTATTTCTTTCACCTCTCATGATGTATTTGCTTTTCTTTCCTGTCCTAGATCCTTCAACTCCAACCTCAACTGGTATTGAGGCATACCATGCATTCTTGGTTTCATCGTAGTATATCTCCAACCTACCCTGTTTGCCGTCCCACTTCAACCTTCCGACAAACTCTATCTCCATGTTGAAGTCCTTAAGGACTAGTTTGTTCTTGTCGACCTCATACCTATCTTGTCTAACAACGAGGAGTAATTTCCTCCTCTTGGGTTTCTTATCCTTACCAGTAACGTGGTGGTGAAACACGGTTCATGTGAGGTTGTAGTTTCCCATTTTCTTCAGTTTCAGCAAGGAAAAGAAAGACGACCACGCCTCGTTGTTCTTCTGAAGGACTGCTTGAGCGTTAACACCCAGCTTATCCTTGTATTTCTGATAATACTTGTCCCATGTGGTTTTGAAGTCAATTTTTTCACCGCGGAAGAACTGCTGTCTCCTCTCATAGTTTGCCTCGTTGAAGAGCTTAGCGGAGATGTTGGCTAGTCTCCTTAACTTCCTTTCTTGAAAACCGTTGGGTAAGAGACGGACTACATTCGTTCTGACATTTTTGAACTCTATCTCACGGACACCCTCCTCTGGTATTGCGGGAGTAAGAGTCGGCTCCCTCTCCTCATCCTCAAGAAGCTGACCAGAGGAGGGTGCCACAAGAACTACTGTATTGAAGCACTTTAAAAACTTTTACCCCGCCATAAATGGCGAGGTTTGTCGTTCGTTTTATCAAAATTTTAGTAGTCATGCAGCCAGCACTATAGCCTAATCCGAATTCACTGGTGTGTGCGTTACCAGCTCACCCATTTAGGAGGAGACCATCCTGAACCATTCGGCCACCTTATCCTCGTTGTTGGGGGTCTGAATGAACACTGGCACATTCCTCTGCTTGGTGGACTTGAAGGACACGAACAGCCACTGACCGGTGTCGAGCTCAGTGGTGCGCTCCAACACCTCGTAGTTAAGCGAGAAGGCCTCGGCAACCACGAGTCGGTCATAGTATCTGGGCATGGTGCTCACGAAGTAGCTGTGCAACTGCTGCAGCGCGTTAGTGTTAAGGTGGGCCACACGCTGGGTGGCGAGCACGCAGTGAGCCCTATACTTCCGCCCCTGCCTGAGAAGCGACTCGACGGCGAGGCTCGACTGCAGTGTGAGGTCGTCCCTACGTGTGTCGTAGGGTATGAACTCCTGCGCTTCGTCGAGCACAACACCCACCCTCCTCCTGTACCCATGCTTCTTAAGGTAGAGGAGCCTCGAGATGAACCTGGAGGAAGCCACCCGCGCATCCCTGGGCTCAGGCGTGTACACTATGATTAGCGGTGGAGCATCCTTGGAGACGGCTTGAAGCGCCACGCTCTCAGGCGTATTCGCCCCCGAACCACCGTCGACACCCTGAGCCCGCCCACCCCCACCCTCCAATACGCTTAGCACCGCTGAGAGGTCAGTGTAGAGTGAGGACCTATCGTTGAGGCCTCCTAGTGTTTGGGATATGGCCTCCGAGAGCTCCCCCCTAGCCTCAGCGGGCAGAGACTCCACGGGTACATCGAGCTCCAAGCCCCCCTCCGAGGCGATGACTCGTATACGCTCAATGAGGACAGCCGCCTGAACCGCCCCAGTCTTCCTATCATCCTTGTACCCCCTGAGTGTGTCGAGTAGGAAGCCGAGGGTGATACACCCACCCCCCTCATCCCCAAGCTGGAGGGGGCGCACACGCCCATCGTCAACTAAGCCTCCCGCCCAGGCGCGCAGCTGCTCTGCGCTTATCTTCGACTCAAGCGTCTCGGGCAGGGTCTGCGACTCTAGGAGGCTATCCACGTCCCCGAGCTCCTCGGGCGAATAGAGGATGCCGCCGGTGGCGAGCATGTCCGCGAGGTTCACTGCATACTCACCCGCCACGTCGAACACCACAACCGTGCCATCACCACCCCACGCGTCCAGGCTCTGCCTTACGATGAGGGATGTTAGGTTGGATTTACCGGTACCAGTGAACCCGAACACCCCAGCATGGTACTTCACGAGGCTGTGGATGTCCACGGTGAGCTCAATATCGAACCCCAGAATCGTACCTATGGGCACCCCGCCCTCCACACACAGGAAGCTCCTCGTGGCCTCACGTGAAAGCAGGTGGGCTGGGGCGCCCGCCAAGGGAACAAGGCTACTCCTAGTAAACACAGGCCTACCCCCATCCTCAACAACCATGTACCCCGTGGGCGCACAGTGCACATCCACCCACGTCTCATCACTCACACCCCACCCCTCATAAATCGTGTTAAGATACTCCTTCCTAATCACCGTGGGAAGCGCCGTATTCATCGCGAGCATCTGATAGTGAGTCGGGCTCACACCCGTCACCTCATACACTAGGTAAGCCTTCCCAGCATCACCCCCACCCCGAGTGTGAATCCCGCCAAGCACACGCTCAATGGCCACAAAACACGGCTCATGAAGCCTATCGAGAACCTCCAAGTCAAATCTAGCCTCAAGGACACCCAAACGACTCCTAACACTAATCGACTCACCCCTACCACCCCCCGGAGATGTATGGGTCAGAGTCTGATGGTGGCGAAGACGCGCGGTGAACCGGCCGCCCATATCGTCGAACAAGCCCTCAGAGCCCACTAGTACACACCCCCACCAACACTTGAGGCACTCCCCCGCTCACCACCGCTAAGAGACCTCTCACGCTCAGCCTCAGCCTCTGCCCTAAGCTCCCTGAAGCGGCGTGAAACCATGAATATCCTCTCACGCCTCTCAAAACCCGAAAGCTCATGGTAAGCTATACCCCTCAAAGCGTGGCGCATAAGCCTCACTTCAGCCTTAACCGCCTTATCAGCCAAGTAGAGAAGCTGGTTGTGGCCGTAAGCCTCAAACACCTCAGGGTTATCACCCGCAGCGAGCACACAGAGCGCCAAGTCATCCACCGCCGAGCGGCCACCGAACTCCACGAAGACACTCAGAGTAAGCCTACCCCCACGGTCCTCAGCCTCGACAAGCCTCGTGTGCACCCCATCATACTGGGGGTCAAACGGCCTCTCATACCCAAACACAGGCGAACGCATCGAGGGGTCACCCCTAAAACTCCTAAGCTGAAAGTAGCCCTTAACAAACAGCCTCTCCCTTGACACACGACCCCTCGCCGCCCTCAACCCATCCCCCATCGTAAGCGAGGCGAAGCAGGAATCATACGCATGCGTACGCCAAGGAGTACGCACCCGGGAGTGGTTCGCGGCGCTAAGCACAGTGAGGAACGCGGTATCACTCTTGAAGCCAACACGCCCAGGCTCAACCCCAACAACACCCCCAGCGTACAGGAAGGGGAGAACCGCGCGCACATAGTCAGTGGCCGAGGTATCCTTCGTCACACCCAAAACCAGAACACCACCCCTAAGAGCACGAGACACAAGCTCCAAAAGCAGGAAGGAGTTCAAAGCATTAATATCCAAGACGCTAAGCCACCTCTCACCACCATAGTGCAGGGGGTGACTCACACCCCCACCGAAAACCCTACCCACAACGGCTTCAGCCACAAACACAACACGATCCCAGTAGCCAAGCACCCTAGGGGAAACACTGATCACAGCGGGTGAGAACTCCTCGAGCAGGGCTCCACCAAACCTATCATTCAACTTTGACAACGCCTTGAGAAGACGCTCAAGCCCCACATCATCCAGCCCCAGCCTCCGACCAAGCTCAGCCGGAGCCAACCCCACCCCGCCGCCACCACCACCCATCCCAGCCTCCTCAACTAGGAGGCCGATAGCCGCGTAAACCGTGTACGGCCGCCTCACAGGCACATAGCTACCTGGCGGCCCGAGCACAGAGGCAAGCGCCAAGTCAAGCCACCCAAGCTCACCCCGAGGCGTAGGCTGACCCACTAGTACGCTACTACCAGACCTCAAAAGAAGCCTGAGATCCCTAGCAAGCGGGAGATAGGTACCTGAGAGCGGGCGATCCAAGAAGAGTATACCAGTGGACTCCCTACCAACAGCGCGCAGCCCAAGCGAGAGCTCAGCCATAGTCATAAGCGCGAAGGGCAACCGCTGAACACCCGAAAGCTCCGCCTGCCCAGCGTACCCACCCAACCCCTCAGGCGACACCACCCCCAAATCATCACTCCACAGGGGCACAGCCGTGCTGAACCCCAGAGAATCATCCCTACGCACACCCCCAAAATCAAACACAACACCCCCACTGTTCCCGCCAACCCTGAAGGGGCAGGTGTACGCCGCCGCGGCCACATAGAAGAGCAGTAGCTCCATGTGCTCATCGTAATCCATGGAGCCATCCACACCAACCGCCCACCCACCCCTAAGAAGCGAGGAATCCGCCCGGGTAAGCGTGCGAGCCACACTCGAGGCGCCCCCCAGATTCCTCAACCCCTCCAAGCGATTCACGAACAACCCAGTGAGCTCACGCGTCTCAACACTCAGCCGCTCAGCCGGACTCGACATCAAAAAATAACTGCGAATAACCATATAAACACTCCCCACCCACGCAGGCAAGCAAGCAAGCCAGTCACTCGGGCGAGCCTACAGCTATACAGAAGGGTTCACCCCACACAATGTGGACGCCCCGCACCCATCTAAAAGCTAGCGAAAACCCCACTCCCAAACCACTACAAACCCAGAATGGCGGAGGAGAAACACGCTGGAATAAAGACGAGGATACATAAATCACTATGCGGAAAAATCACACGTTCGAAGCAGCTGACCCATCATCTAACTAGGTAACGATGCTATTTACGAAAGACGCACTTTATTTATGTATGCCACTGATAACAACTAGGCAACACTGTTAAACTAGTAAATCTGATAAGTTTTAGCTACACGGTGAAATGTTATCAGGATTGGTTAAGAACCCTCCGAAGAATACTAACGGTATTTGACCCATAAAGGTGAACTTCGAACGCCAGTTAGCGTAAGTTGTAATATGCAAAGCAGAGAGTGGATATCAAAGCGTATAAACACGAGAGATTAATGTGGAAAACCTGCTCCGAAATATTTGTTAGGGGGTCGTACCCTGACAAGACCGCCACAATGGTTTACAGATAACAACCTACCACGGTTGTAGTCCACGCATACCCCCACTTCTAATCCGGACACAGTCAGCCGACGTATAGTAAAACAAATATTTAACTAGAGGAGTCAAAAATATATGACTCAAAGCTATGTGCTTTACCACACAAATCCCAACTGGTTTAACTATATATTTAGCAACAATATGAATGTGGGTTTAATCAATTTTTGGACAAATAGAAATGCAAACAACCCAAGGTCAAAGCTAAATATTGAAACCGAATCGGTTTTCCTATTCAAAGTTTACGGGGAGGTTGCTGGCTGCGGCCGCTATATACGCGAGGAAGACTTAACAATCCCAGAAATGTGGGATAAATACAAGCGGGGGAACGGGGCGGACACAGTAAGCCAACTCGAAAAAATGCTGCATACAACCTCCATCAACTCTAGCATAAACAATAACACACGTTTACGCTGCTATATTTTAGACCAAGCAGTAAGGTTTAAATCGACGATTCCACTGAAATCCATCGGTATATCACCCTACGTGGTAGTGCAATACTTTGATGTAAACCTAAGCACAAAACTACAGGGCCAATGCTAAAGAACCATTCTGCAACCAGAACATCGAATAAAAGCATTCTAGTAGACCAAATCCAGTGGAAGTTTACGCCCCGATTAGCGGTACCAACGCTAGTTACATTCTAGGTTTAGTATGTGACACCACAGTCGGTGAAACTGGCAAAGTGGAGCCGTTATTCATAACCGATTGTCTCTTACATCATGTGCAGGTATCAATAACTAGTGCAAGTATCAATAACTAGAATTACAGAGGAAGATTCCAGAACAATATCCCAAGAGGTTTATTCACAAGGATAGGCTCACCCTCAAATGGTATTGGATTTGTTGTCATACTTAACTCGAAGGCCTGCGGATCACGCACATCATGTTGAACATTAATTACACGCGAAGATGCCAAAAGCTATCAAGGTATGACGATCGAAAGTGGAATCAAAGGACTCCGAAGAAACCAAGAAGACTAAACGATTTCGAAATTCTGGTTGTATGGATCACGACTAAGAATAGGAAAAGGAAAGATGTAAAAGTAGATCGAGCTGAAGAGCGCCCTAAGACAATGAGTTAAGCGAATAGTTTATCCTGCGATTAAAGGTTCTTAGATGATGCTTCAGAGAACACAGAAATCGAGTTCACGAGTTATGCGATATAACAGTAATACGGAAAGGTTTATGTGCCCACCGCCTAATGCGCTGAGTGTATGGTGAGGTTCGACCTAGTGGGCTTTAGTGATGTGGAGGAATACTTGGACTACTTTTTCGGGACGCTGCTAGAGACGAATTGGACATATGACTACTTCGTTGATTGGGGCAAGGTGAGGGGAAACGTTAGGAGGCACGTAAAGGAGATCTCGCTTCTCAACTCGCTGTGCAGGGTTGAGGCAGGCGAGCGGGAAACCATGTTAGGGGATATATTCCAAAGATACCCCGAAACACTGGAGGTAATACCCCTACTGTTAGCCATAAGAGAGAAGAGTATACCCATCCTCGAGATGAGCGAGCAGGCGATCTATACTTGTTTCGACTTCTCCAAGCGGAGCCTAAGCGGGAAAGAAGCGGAGCAGCTAGTCGGGTTCTGTGGGAGCGTCGGGCTCCTAAAACTCTTCTCAGAGGTGGGAGACCTATACTCATACATGCTGGGCGTCGAGGTGGGCTTAGACACCAACTCCCGAAAGAATAGGAGCGGGGAGATCTTTGAGAGGCTCGTCGAGTTACTACTAAACAGGACGCTTACAGGCCTCGAAGGCGTACAGCTAAAGAGAGGGGACCCCACAATAGTGACCAGGAGAAGGAAGAAGGCTGACTTCGTGGTCTACAGGGACGGCGAGCCGAGAATAGTGGTTGAGTGCAACTTTTACAGTGACACGGGAAGCAAACCCATCGAGACCGCGAACGCCTACATAGACTTCCAGAGGAAGGTCCGCGAACTCGGACTAAGCTTCATCTGGGTCACCGACGGGAGAGCGTGGAGGAAAATGATGGAAACCATACGCGAAACCTCAAGGGAAATAGACTTCGTATTGAACTATAAGATGCTAAGCCAAAGAGGAAGCCTGATCATACCCAAACTACTCAATGACTAAAACCCAGGCTAACCCCACGCTGACCACACCACCCCACTTCAACCAGCTACCCAAGTAGGCGTCAACCCCATAAGGCATACAAAGCGGTGAGAGTAAAGCACGCACCCACGTGGGTGACACGTCGACCTCCATGCTAAGCTTAATAAGGCTTAATGAATATTCCCCTGGGAGTTCAACACATGGATCACGCCCACAAACACTCCTCCAAGCATGAGCCCACGCCTGGAATGCTTAGAGTTTTTCTATTTATGTTACCCCGGGGTGTATTCTCGGGGTTGCTGGGTGAGGCGCCTTGAGCCAGATGCTTAAGACGGGTATGAGGCTTGTCACGAGGGAGGAGTACCGGGAATTCCTACGCAACCATGAATTCGTGGAGATAGAGAACGTCAAGGTAAGACTCAACAGGGAGTGGCGAATAGACTCGTTCGCCCCCAAAAACTTCACACCCGAGGAGTGGAGTGTCTGGAGCTTCCCCGACAGGGGTAGCTGGGCCACACACGTGGGGGACTACAGGGGTAACTGGAGCCCATACATCCCCCGAAACCTAATACTCAAATACACCAAAGAGGGGGACACGGTGTGCGACCCCATGGTTGGCAGCGGCACAACACTCGTCGAATGCAAACTACTCAACCGAAACGGGGTGGGCGTAGACATCAACCTGGACGCAGCTATGGTCACCATGAATAGATTGGACTTCAACTATAAACCACTCGACGGAGACTACAGTGCGCAGCAGAAGGTATACGTGGGGGACGCCCGCAACCTAGACCTCATACCACCCCAATCAGTTGACCTCGTAGCCACACACCCACCATACTGGGGGATAGTGCCATACTCGAAGAACCGTGTGAGCGGCGACCTATCCCACCTACGATTCGACGAGTATGTTCAAAGTATGGGTGAAGTCGCACATGAGTGCTTCAGGATACTCAGGGAGGGCAAACACTGCGCCGTACTAATAGGCGACACAAGACGCCACCGCCACTACATACCCCTACACCTAGTAGTCCTCAACAAATTCCTAGAAGCAGGCTTCGTCCTAAAAGAGGACATAATAAAACTCCAACACAACATGAAGACATCAAGAGAGAAGTGGCGAGCCCACACCTACGACTTCTACAAAATAGCCCACGAACACCTATACATCTTCAGAAAACCAGAAAAAGACGAAGACCTAACCAAACTAAAACTAAGCCTAAAATGGTGGTAGCAACCACCAACACCACCCGCCAGAAGACACACACCAACTAACCAACCACCACCACAACCAAAACACACCACACTAAAAACCAGCGAAAAACCGATTGCATAAAGAATAAGGCACCAGTACTGTTTTGTTCTAGGAGTTTAGTTGGCGTGTATAGTTGGCCGTAAGGTTAAGCGGGTAGTATGGGTTAAGACCCGGGTCAGTGTAGCTATACGCCGGCTCAATGAATCTACGCTCAAAGTACTCGTTCCAGCTGTAAACCACTACAAGTGAGACTTGAGACCTATGCCCCAACACGTATTCCCACTGCTCCTGATAGAGGTGAAGTGTGAGGTTCTGATCAAGCACTAGAGCACCCGGCCTGCAGCCAGACCTGTAGAGTAGGCTGTCATCGAAGCGTGGAGTCACCGAGACGTAGCCGTCAGAGCTAATCGTGGGTGAAAGATTAACCCCACCACCCACCGTGACCACCCCCCCCCGGGCTGGGTGGGTAACGCTGCCAGCACCCTAGAGCAGCCAGTCCACGGGGTTAGGTATATTACCAACAGTTTCAAGCGTGAATAGGTTGGTGAGGGGTGGATGCAAACTCATAGGGTCAGGTGTGTTGAACACCACGAGCAGCGGTTTACCTTCAAAGTAGAGGTAACTAGAGTTATAGGGAACCACGTAGTTCCGGTAAACACACTCATAATCATAGAGGTAGCCAGAGTAGCCAAGCGAGTCATTGTAGGCGTCAATCATGATGGCCGCCTTAAAACGGGTGTGCATCGAGGCCAAAACACTGAAGAAGTTCAGCGCCGCAAGGTTAATCTCGTTATCATCCCTGTTCGAGCCAAGCGGCCCCCACCAGGACACGATGAAGAAAGAGAGGCCAGCCGCCTCCGCCTCAGAAACCTGCCACCTAACCACACTATCATTCAAACTACTATAGTAGCCAAGCACTGGTCGATCACGCGTCACCGTACAACTATTACTATTCCAGTGCAAGTCAGCGGGCAAACCATACCACACACAGTATTAGGCACCCACCAAAAACACTGTGATTCGAGCTTAGCCGGGACAGCTCCACCTCAGCTTGGCTGAGCTCCCCCTTAAGCTCCACAACTACACCCTCAACTCTAAGGTAGGCGTACAAGTAGCCAGCCAAAAAGCACAAAACCAAACCAATAACCACGAACGCGAAAAGCCGCGCCGCCATACACCCAAGAATACAAACCAAGCTAAAAACAGTATCCCCAAGACAACACGGCAGAGAGGAAACAATTGTAGCCGAACACCGGTCTACAGGAACCTCCCTCCCCTACTCACCATCGCCGTCAGTGGATACGTGGCATAAAAGGTTATATTGCTTAGACAATACTATCCACTAAGAGTGGATTTGATATCGAAGCTTAAGCTCACGAATTTTCGGGGTATAAAGCAGGGTGAGGTTGACCTCTCACCGCTAACAGTGCTCGTGGGGTCGAACAACTCAGCGAAGACCACTCTACTCGAGGCAATCTACCTCACACAGGGCCCATTCCACCCAGCACCCTACACTATACTCAACCCCACTCCCATTGGCCAACCCAACCAAGGATCTAACGTACTCAACGTGCTCGCCTATCTGCACAAAACACTCAACGACCAGTTCTCTGGAGCAACATTCCTACTTCACAATTACGTTGAAAAAGAGGCGGAGATAACACTAGACGGAGGCACGTACACACTACGAATAATACTCACAAATCCATACACAGCGGTCTTCATAGCGAGCCCACCCAACTCAAACACTCAAATAACCATCGGTGAAAGAAAGATAACCGGATTGAACCTAGGCGCAGTGGGCCCATCACAAGTCCAACTAGCAGCTCCACCTCAGCCCCCTCCTGGCTCTCACACTTCACTCTTCTACAATCCCCAGCTTATTAAGGAGGGGGTTGGCTTCCTTTATAACAACTGGGTCTCGCTTGTGAACTCAGGGGTCTCGAAGACGGTGGCCCAAGAGGTCTCAGAGCTCTCAAACGACGAGTACGTGGATCTGACAGCCGAGCCATTCGTGGGGGGCACCAACACACTCTACGCGTATACAGTCGAAGGCAGGAGGATTAGGCTTGGAGACGTTGGTCAAGGCATCCAATCCTACATCGTGGTGCGAATGCTCTACGAATACACTAAGCCACAAATCCTGTTGTGGGATGACGTTGAATCACACATGAACCCCCGCGTCTTACTCAAAATAGCCGACTGGTTCACAACCCTAATAAGCCAAGGCGTACAGGTGGTGGTCTCAACCCACAGTCTAGAAACAGTCAACACACTCCTACAAACACAGGAGCACGCAAGAGCACTACTACTAAGCCTGAACAAGGGCGCATTGGGTTGTAAAGCGCTTGACCGTGAATACCTCGAAAAGCTGATGACAGCAGGAATAGATGTGAGAGCCGCGGAAGGGCTCCCCATATGAGGCTTCGACCACTTGAACCAACAAGCAAAACCGCTGTAAACATACAAAAACTCCAAAGACAACTAGGAATACAAGTGCTTGATGCGAAGTCAGCCATCCAGCTAGGACTAATAGTGCTGGGGGACGGCACACCAGACGACCAGGTGGTAGCCCTACTCGCATCAAAGCTGAATGGGAAAGCAGTTGCAGGGATAGTCAAACCAAAGTACACGGGAGTTGGCACGATCCAAGCGCTTCCACAGTACACAAACTTTAGAAGGGTAGCCTTCATCGTAGATCAAGAAGACAAAGAACTGGACAAACTCTATAAAGAAGTTGAGAGCAGCTTAATGCAAAACGGTTTCAGCGTAGACTCTAAGCAAATAATACATAAGAGAGTCATCCACATCAGGAGCACACGTGGCCCAACATCCATCCAAATATATGTTTCATTCAACGGTACAGACAACACCAGCTATAGGAAAAACACGATCGAGAACCACTTTATACCATACATCAATACCCTGCGTAACTATCCAGAGGCAAAGGACGCGTGGAACACACTTAGGGAAGAATTAAGATTGGAGATCTTAAGAAAAATATATGCTGAGGGGGATCTCAGTCAAGTGTTCCCCCAGCAACTCCTTACGCTAGCAAAACTAGAGGAAGCATTCCAATAGAATTAATTACTGTGCCGTGATAGTATTTGATACCGTTTAAGTCTCCGCTTGGGAGGCACAGCCCAATACCGAATATTGTGTGCTGGAAGTCGATTTTAGCTTAGACATGGATCTGGACTAGTAATACCACAGATCCGCTAATATCATACGCGCGTCATGCCTTAATCCAGCACCAACACACCCTCCACACCTTCGGAGGTTTCGGATTGCTTTGCTCAGATGGTTTCAACACATAATCCAGTGGCCGAGTGAAGGGGTATTTTTGATCCTCTTCAGTTTGGCTGAAAAGTGTTCTTTCGGCTTCCTCTAAGAGTTTACCCTTCTTCCACTCATCCTTAAGCATCTGCACAAGTGCCCTATCATTTGCGCGCTTTCTGAAGATAGCAGCGAGCTTCTCACCTCTACTGCCCAGTTTTGCAAGCGCATTGTAAACATCCCTGACATCCCTAGTGACCTCCACTGGTGCCCCCCTAATAGTATCCATTTTCCTACCCGCTTTGGTGAGGTCGTCTAGCAACTCCTGTTTGACTTGAACTAGCCTCTGAATCAGGTTTTCATAATCCACTCTTTCACCCTTCCTATCTGTTTCACCAGTGAATAGAATCTTGACTATTTCAGACACGGAAGTCAGAGTCTCATGTTTACCGTCGAAGAACCTCAGCCTCCAATAGGTGCGTCCAGCCTCATCCTTAAAGAGCACGAACAAAGCCTCTTTTTCCCCCTTCTTATACGCACCTATCCCATCAGGCAATCCCCTAAGCCAGTCAAGACCCTTATCCTCAAAGATCTTGGCTAGGGCATCAATCGGGTCGGTAACAAACTCTTCGAGTTCACGTTGAACCCTAGTTAGAACACTCATATCCCCCTTCGCTAGGGCTTCCTGTAGGCCGAAGTCCCGAGGCTCAGCTTCTTCACCCAACGTAGATGCATCCAACCCAATGGTTTCCCTGATCGCCACAAGCTTAGTGAGTAGCTTCCTAATCACACCCAAAAAGTGCTCCAAGCTTCGTGGATCACTTGCATCACTGTTAAGAGGCATCATATTGGTCAGATACACCTTATCATATGGGGAGCCCAATCTATCCACCCTTCCAACCCGCTGGATCACGACCACGGGATTCCACGGGAAATCATAGTTAATCACGTACTGAGCGTTCTGAAGATTCTGACCCTCACTCATCACATCCGTGCTCACAAGAACACCACCACTCTCCCGAAACCTGTTTATTATGACGGCTTCCTCCCTGTTCCTACCATCTTCATCCCTACTTTCCTCCCCAGTCACAAGCCTCACAGGGACACCTAAGCCCATAGCCCTCACCTGACTGTAGAGGAAAAGCGCCGTGTCCCTATACTGCGTGAACACAATCACCCCATTCCTAGATCCAATCTCCATAGATGACAGTATAGACCTAAGCCTCCTTTCAAAAGCCCTAAACTTCGGGTCAGCCGAGTCATCTGAAGGTATAAGCGCGAAAAGCTCACGGATCTTAACCCTATCACTAAGACAGCTTTCCACAAACAACCGCACCTCCTCCTCAGTTAACCTGCACTTTTCAAGATACCCGGAATACTTGGGCTTAGAGAACAACTGCTCGGGCTCAGGTAATTCTTCATCCAAATTAAACAGCGGCTCAGCACGCATACGTGGGGGGACAAACACACCTTTACTCTGGGCGTAGCTCACAGCACGCTCCAAGTACTCGTCAAGCGACTTCAAAGTTGCCCTGTAGGCCGCGTACCCACTCTCCAGTCTCTTAAAGAGGTTCAACTGCACTATAGCTTTAATCAACTCCTTAAGCTGCTCCTTTTTCTGAGCCTCCACAAGCCTTTGAAGAGGTTCACCTTCAGGTGTCCTAAGTTCGCTACCCAGCTTATCAATGGTTAAGTCATAGAACGATAGATTCATAGATGAGAAAACCTCTTCAACCCGAGCATAGTCAACACCAGCTGGATACCTAGAATTCGGATCCGTATCAAGCACCCGTTCAGGAAACTTCAGCCTAGGGTCATCCTCACTCAAGGCTTGGGCGCCACGCCTCGAGTGACGAACCATGAGCCTCTCAAGCACAGGCTCAAGGTCCCGAATAGGTTCACGGTTAAGCCAGCGCTTCTGATTCACCTCAAAAACCCTCCTCAAAGACTGACCCGTTATATCACTCACACAGTCCTCCTTCGCGTAGAGTGCAAATAGATAGTAGAGATCCAGAAGGCTATTATTTACGGGGGTAGCTGTGCCAAGCACCACCTGGGCACCATTCTTAACCAAGTAGTTCCTCAACGCAGAGTACCGCTTACTGAACGGATTACGAAACCAGTGAGCTTCATCCACAATAACAAAATCACGCCCCTTATACTGTGGTTCCTCAAGTATTTCCGGCTCAGCGGAAATCATCTCAGTGTTTATATTCTTAAACATTTGCCTTTTCTCGAACTCCTCCATCCAAGTCGTCTCAAGCACACTCTTGGGGGCAATAAGAAGAACATTCCTACCCTGTTTCAACGCGTTCACTCCAAGCATATACATCACAAGGGTCTTACCGAGACCCGTTGAATCTGCGAGAACGACTCCCCCATACTTCTCGAGCTTCTCGATGCACTGCTTATAGGAGAGAAGCTGGTGGGGCATGAGCACCTTGCGGAGTGATGAGGTATCCGGGTCCTGCTCAAGCTCCCCCTTATACGTCTCGTACAGAGCCTTCGCTACAACCTCATACGCACTACGGGTTGTCACATAATTGGAGAGTAACTCTATAAACTCCTTCTTAAAGTCCCTCGAGTTCGGTTCAGCCCACTGCTTCTCAAACCACGAAGCAAGCTCCGAGACCGCCTCCCTATCAGTGTTGAGCATGTTAAGCTCCCTGTTGGACAGAAGCCCACCGTAGGTAAAGTTACTTGAGCCAACAACCGCAACACCGCTCCTAACATTACTGAGGGAGGGGCTGGCGGCGAGGTATGCCTTACTATGAAAATTCCCCCTACAGTAAAGCCTTACCTCACGTTTCGGGTCACTGAAATACTCCATAGCCCTCTGAATCAAGCCAAAGTATCCAAGCTCATCCTCATTACTGGACAAATCCTCCAAAACACTACGTTCAAGCTCCCTAAGCGCCTCTTCCTTCCACTTAGACCCCTCCTTAGGCTCATGACCAATAAGGAAACGAAGAGGCTTACCTCTAAGACCCTCCTCAAGAGCCCCGAACCCGCGAACATCAAAGAAAGCCGACGCTATCGCCACCTCAGAGGCATCCTTAAACTCCCGCACAAGCGCATCACTAAGCTTCTTACCCTCATTATCAATAATCTCCGTCACTCAACCTCAACCTCCCCATCCACATCAGAGAAACCCCCCTCTTCGACCCTTTCAGCGAGACTCCTACCAGCCTTAATCAACCTATCCCTGACAACTTCTAAATACTCTTGATACAGCTCATCTAGAATAGCTCCAGCATCAGCCTCTGAGAACCCAAGACCCCTCAACACAGCGAGGTCAAGCCTACGCCGATCTTCCTGCTTCACCTCCTCAGAATAATCCAGAGTGGGCCTATCCCCAAACACAACACCTACAAGAGAACGAGAGAGAAGGCCAAAGTCGGGCACAGGTAGACTCTTATAATCCACGGTTAAGGGGTGAAGCACACCCCCACCCCCACCCATTCTACGCGTCCAGAGTTCAAGCATCAAAAAGTGAACCGTCGAATTCAAGTAAAGCCTCAAGGCACGCTCCGAACTGGGAGAGTCAGGGTAAACCAATTCGAAAAGGTGGTCTGCTAGCAAAGGTCTGTCTGAGAAGAGCGACAAGAACCTTGCTGAATAAAACTCTGAGAGGAATATCGTTGTTGGTTTTAGCTGGGGTAGTTTATACCACGGCGTCCTCGCTTTCACCGTGGATAAGTTATGATAGCCCTTGACCACACCCTTATTTGACCCCCTACCCACCTCCACCTCCATCGCTTCACCGTGGCGGATATATTTCTCCGTAAAGGGACTACCCACCAAATTATCAACGTACAAACAAAGCGTACTTGGGGTCACTGAAATATGTGGCTTCACATAATCCTTGATGGATCTAATAATGGGTCTAACACTGGCACGCTCCAAAACGAATCTCCCCCCTCCCTCGTTCTCTATATATATTAACCCCTGCTCCTCCAGCTCCTTACTGGTCCTCGCCTTTACCCCCCACCTCTCAAATTTCTCCGGGTCCGCTAGCCTATCAGCCTCAAACAGGTGGCTCACATCCTTCATATAGAAAAACTCGTTGGCGCCTGTGGTGAACCCACGCTTTATCTCGGCGAAATCACCAAGTCTGTGAGTTAATTTAGGGAGAATCTTCTGTGTAAACACTTCAGGCGCTTTCAAATAGAACCATTTACCGGGCCTCAGCGTGCTTCTTGGTAAACTGACATGTCTCACGACCCGCTCCGAGGCAAACGACTCTAAATACGTGAAGCTTACTGGCTCATCCAGCTTCCTCTTTGAGTAAACCGAAATCACGGTGTTCACATCCGCGCCAAAGCTTCTCTTCCTCTGGCCGTACACCGCGAGCAGGTGAGGCTTCACTTTCTCCTGAAAGCTCACACCATAGCTTGTTTCCAGCCATTTATCAGAAGTTATGGCAGCGAGTGCTCCACCCTCACTTAAGAGTTCCAATCCACGTAGGATGAAGTATACATAGATATCTGACTTCTTGTCGAGTGAGTAAACGCTTGAATAATATTGTTTGCGGCTCTGATCAAGCTCCTCCTGCCTAATGTAGGGTGGATTCATCACGACTATATCTGGCTTCACTGAGTATATTTCGATGAGCCGCTGTTGTGAGCCTGTCTTTCGTTCAAGTTTACCCGCGAGCTCATCAAACCTCGACTTGATCTCCCGCTTTTCCTGTGTTGTATGGGTCCTCACATACTTCTCCCTCAGGTCCTGGATCTCATCCAGCATGTTTTTCACCTCTCTATCCACGTATATGTCCAGTTTATACTGCCCTTTCTGGAGTGAATCCTCGGTTTCCACGATGTTGAGGTCTAGATTCGGAAGCGCCTCTGGTTCCTTTTTGGCTATGACTAGTGAGAGCCACAATCTCAGGCGGGCTATCTCGACTGCTTCCTTCTCTATGTCGAAGCCGATTAGGTTTGGAAGTATCCTTTCCTTGTACATTTCAACGTCGGTTTTGAAGCCAACCGTAGCATCCGCCTCTTTTAGGATGTCGACTATTTCCTCCATCGCCGCTACTAGGAAGCCCCCTGAACCCACCGCTGGGTCAAGTATTCTCAGGCTGAGGAGCTTTTCACGTAGCTCGCGCACATCACGTTCACTCTTCTTATCCGCAAGCTCTTCGAGGTACGCTGTCAGCCCGTCCACAAAGCGCTTTCCACCTGCATCTTCAATGACTCTATCCTTTAAACCTAGGTAGGCTGAGAGGGCACGTCTGATGATGAAAGCCGTTTCAGCGGGCGGCGTATAATATGTACCCTTTGCTCCCCGCTGATTCTCTGGGAGCATGTTTTCGAACACTGTCCCAATCATCGAAGGGTCTAGGCTCACATCGATATCCATCGGTGAGGACTCATCGACGGTGAAATTATATCTATTAAAGAACTCACGTGCCTGAAAGAATAGTGGCTCCAATACCCGTTCAAGCGCACCCTCAAGTCTATCCATGTATTCCTCACGGTCAAAGAGCGACCCGTTAAGGTAGGGCACGCCTAGCGGAGAATCCTTTCGATTGAATCCTTCGTAGAAGAGTAGGTTGAGCTCTGAGATGTCCCTCACACTATCGATATAGCGCTTGTCCGAATTTATCCACCCCTTCTTCTGTATAAAGTATATAAACATGAGTCGACCTAAGAAGCGTTGAGCATAAGCGGAGCTTTCAGCCTCGATACCCGCGGTGCGAAAAACTGGTCGAACCGCTTCCTCGATCTTAGCATAGAGCTCACGGTATCCCCTGAAGAATTCGTTCCTAACCTTCTCATATGGTAGAAACTCCCTATCATAACGCTCCTTATACCTCTCGGGGTCTGGGTCAAACCGCATAGACTCCAATACCTCAACGTCTGTATGATAAAGCCTCTCAGAGAGATTGAAAACACGCGCCTCACCCTCCGAGCCCGGGCCCGGCACAGTGGTTATAACACTCTGCTCACCATCCGAGAATATGAGTAGGGGTCGTAGCAACCTCATCCGCTTCCAACTCCTAGCCACCCTTGTGGCTGAACTCTTGGTAAGCGAACCGGAAACCAGTATCAAGGCTCCCTCAACATAGTCCGTACTCAGGAACCTGCGAACACCCTCTACCCTAAGATTATCCCCAAGAGAGCGGGGAAAAACCTTCTTCTCAACTAGTGTCCCAACGTCGAGCTCCTCAAGCCTCATATCGTACCCCAGCTCACTCAGAGCCTTAAGCCAAAAATCCAAATCGAATCTAGTCTCCTCCATAATATGGTCACGTAAACCCATAGTGTAACCACCCAAAACCAACCAAAAACAACCAATATACATACGTTTATGAAAGACCCATATATACGTTTCTTCCAAATAACAAGGCCTCAGACCTCAGAGTTGCTCCGAGACCTAACGGTTATGCCAATCATCATCTAGCTACAATTCCATTTCAATGAATAGTTTTACTGAATAGGGAACAATTTGAACAGCGCCCCTGGCTGAGCGCGCATAGTAACAAAATTTTTTGATGTTACTTAAAGATACTAGTGATTGAATATATGCTTTCTCCATAATCACGATTGAGCTATGTGTTTCGTAGATAACGGTATTAACTAGAGAGCTGCTCGATGTTCTTTAGATGGTTTCTACCTAAATCCGTGATAACCCAGGCGTTACGTCCTCTGCTCTCAATTAGATTCTCTCCCTTTAATTTTGTGACTTCCCATCTAACTCTGGTTTCCCATCTAGGTCTCCCGCTTTTTGTGGGTTTATTAGCATGGTCATCCAAAATTAGCAGCGCTCTCGACCTTTCCACTATTTCCTTTCGGGTTAAAGGTTTCTCAGAGTTCTCAAGTATTGTAAGAACCAATCTCTCCACTTGCTTTAAACCAAATTTCTGAGGACTAGTGTTAACCTCGACCCTCTTTTCACCTTTTAAATCTTTTGTATCAAGAACTGGATGGTTGGGTGTATTTCCGAACTTAGGAGTGTTCGCGATAAGTAGCGCTTTAAACGCGATCGTATATGCATCATCCTCCTCCATTTTCCATTCAGCTATCTTCTTTTTGTGTAGCTCTTCCTCTTTAAAGGCGTCATAAACCTCCCATTTGTTGCCGTCAGTCACTATAAAGTGTTTAACACCCTTATTTACACAGTAGGTAACTTGTTTCTCTAAGTCTTCATTTGAACCAAGCTTCTTCGCGCCGATAAAAGCTATTGGCTTACTTTTGTTTTGAGCGAACAAGGCGTAGTCTGGGCGGCCTGCTTCAATTGAAAACTCAGGTATCACTTGACCGGGGTCCTCTGTGTCCCAACCGAGGCTCCGTAGAAACGGGTCAATAAGAGAGTATCTAACGAGCGCTTCATTCTTTGAAAGTTCACCTTTATAGCTTTGGATCCTTTGGACAATCTTCTGTACCACGCCCACAATCTCTTCTATAGCTATTCCCGTCAATTTCCTTGTACTATATAAAATATCATCTATTTATGGATTACGTGGTAACTTTAAGGGTGTCCTGTGTGCATTGCTATGTTCCAACACCAACCCCTAAAAGGTGTCATTTAGACACGATGTAAACAAAGCATATTTGGTCCATGCTTCCTTAAATAATCATCTAGCCACCCACCTTCTGGTTCAAGCTACCTTGTTGTTCAAAATTTATCCTCAAGTAACTATAGTGTATTAACTATAGTGGATAGGGTTCAATATTTGTTCTATAATATCTTACGGCCTTAAATACACTATCTATATAGAGAGTTGGGTTTGATGCGGAGGATATTTTAGCGATATCTATAGTTGACAATTTATTAAAACTGTCAGCGGCAGCATCCAGTTAAACATGGTTGCCCTTCTCCCAAGGAGTAAAACGACTACGTGCAACTGTGCCACACCCCCACGTGGTCAGGTAAGAGAAGGACTCAGTTTAGCATTACGTATATAGTCTTGGGCGGAGCCTATTTAGAGTCGGGCCAAGTGTACAGTTCCCTGAACACCCCGCGTAACACTTGGAGCGCGGGTCTAGCGTCTTCTAATCGCATGACTTCGAGTTGTTCGTCGTCTGGGTGCGCGCCGAAGTATCCGAACTGCCCGCCGTGCACCAGACTCTTAGTGGCCTGCATAGGTGCACCCGCTTCCGCGAGCTGCTTTACTGGTCCTATAGTTTATCGGTTTTTGCTCTCCCATGCTTGAGAGCCGACTGTAGAGCCCACCTTGACTTATGGATAATTATGCTCTGGGAGCGCCAATGCTGGCTACCTTAAGAGCCTCGACGTAGCCCTGATATATGCTAGCCTGCACGTCGGAATCTATTGTAAGTTTTTCCACACGGGCGACCAGCATACCACCCAACCTCCTACAACAACCTTGGGTACCTGAACCGTTAGGACTGGGTCATACCTGTTTGTCTGCTGTCTTCCGGGACGCCCTCGGGGCATGCCCCGCAGAACTGGAAGCACAGTCGAGTTCCACTACACCCGTCCTCTCGCCACTTCGAGCATCTCTTCAGTCCTTTCTGTGAGGAACGTCAGAGGAAAAGTGCATCAAACTTTCCCCGGTTTGATACTGAAATCTCTGAAAAGCGAGCGTCGAGTCCTGTAATATCAATAAAGTGACCCAGCAAGCGATTCTTTATCACCCCACCTACCTCTAATATAGTAGGAGTTGAAGCCTTGGATCACCGACTTAATCTCTATATCAAAGTCTGTGTTGGCTACAGGGCACAGTTGTTTTGAATCTCAAGGTAAACGCGTGGACATGATGTGGACTGCGCTATCTTTGAGGCTTTTGCGTAAACACTGACGTGGCCGTGGTAGTGGACTGGCTGGTAAGAGGATATCCGTCGCCACGTTATCGCGTTACCCTATTCAATATTACATTATTATATTGCTTTCGATAGGCTTCGGATTGTGTTTAGATACCTGTGTCGGCGACTATAAGCGCGGTTGGCAACAAAATCAAAGCCATCTATCCCAAAGGGAGACGGAAAGAGAATGGTGACATTTATACTAAACCCTATCTTCGGGAAGTTAAAAACTTCGGCCACAATCAAACCCACCCTCTACTAGGCGCCTACTCTAGTGGGTTGGACGATGGTGTCCAGATTAGAACACGGTGACCTCTGTATCCAGGCGTGGAGAAGCGTTATCCGGACACCATCGGTTGGACAGCGTTAAATATGTAAGGCAGGGGTGTTCTAACAGACCCACTTTCCTGTCTAGCCCGTACACCACTTATGGCTAAACACGCCTACCACATCAATACTCCAATTCTCACTCGCATAAGGCTAGGAAATGTGGGCCGGTATCCAAACGTGGGAACCATTGTGTGAATACCATCAAACATTCTGCAGGCGCCTAGGTGGGGTCTCCCCAGCCACTTACCTTCTCGATGCAAAAATGAAGGGGTGTTGAGACCTGCACCCCTAACTTGCATGCCTCTACCTACTCTACACACGGCGGGAGAGCCAAGGCTGGGGATACTGGTAGGGGCACCACCCGCGTGGTGTGAGGCCTGCATCCGTACCACCGATGAAGGCGTCTTGATATACTGGGTATGGGCCGACGACTCCTTTCGTTAAGCTAGTTAGATCTCTGGCCCTATACTGAGCGTCTCCTCAATGAGTAGGTCGAGCGTGAATAAGAGGTGCAGCCTAATCTGTTTTCCCAATGGATAAGTTCTGCACCACCTTGGGTCGAGGAGAATGAGGGGGTGGTCAGTCGCCAGAATCATGGAGGGAGTCTCTCACAAGTGGCAACAGGTCTTTGTTAAAACCGCGGCAAGCGTAAGGTTATTGGCCCTTACCTCTCAACACGCTGAGGAACAATAAAAATATGGAGGCGACGATCAAAAAAACTACTAGAAGGTCTCTTAGGCCTAGGAGACTAAGAGCTTGGGGCATCGAGCTGATCAGCGTCTGCGATGATGATTGCCCCTGATGCGTTAGATATAGACTGGAGGAAAACCTCAAAACCTGCCAGACAATGGGCCAAACAGACACTATAAGAATAATCCCGCCAACTAATCCGATTATAATACCGATGATGCCTCCATCATCAGTTTCCATATGTAGCCTAGAATAGGGTGGAGGCATATAAACTTCCCGTGCCCGCTAAGATGCGTTTCGGTTTAGGTGTGGTTAGATGTGTCGCCGAGGCGTGGAAACACGTTATACGGGCACCGCCCTTCTCCGTTGAATAGCCTTGGGATGGCGTTGTTATACACCGAGTTGCCGATCCCACCTACTTATTCTCAATCAGACAACGCCGTGCGTAGTAGTAAAGCGTACCCAGCCAAGACCGACATCGGTAGAAGCACAAAGTCACATAGCTATCCAGATAGCGTCGAAAAATCAAAGATACTTAATGGAGGATTAAGGTAAACGTATTTAAGTAATCCAATGTACAACTTACTTACTGAATTAGTTCTTAAAAACATGTTAATGTCTACTCAGGTATAACTACTCTGGAGGTATTTCTTTAAAGGCTAAGGATACGTCTATACCCTTCGAATGATAATATCTAGTAACTAGAAAGTACGAAACAACACCTAGTAAAAATATCCCGATTAGGGCTCCTATTGCGCTTGGTCCAGTTGGGCCACTAACAGCTGGGTTAAGGAGACTAAAGTAATCTAAAAAGCCGAAAAGTATCAGATTCGCTGCCCCAAGAAGAGAAATTGCTGGAACTTTACCCAACTTATACCGTGCGAGAATACTATTTGAATACATTTGCTTACGAACGTAAGGAAGCATCAGTGCGGCAAGTCCAACGAATGCGTACAGGGAAACTAATACTAGTGTGATGTTCAAAAATTCAAATATGACGCCGGCGTATACACTTAAAACTAACCCCACCTCCGTTAGGACCATATATATTGTAACCGCTGTAACTGGAGTGTGAAATCTCTCACTCACCTTAGCAAGCAGAGTAGGCAATAACCTATCAAAACCTGCTGCGAACATTATTCTAGAGCAAACGAGACCAATCGCCGTCAGTAAAGTTACACCCCAAGCAAACTGACCGGCAACCATTATGATAATCAGTAGTGGATTCTTAGTTAAAATCATAGAGAAAAAGAAATTACTCCACGGTATTGGTAGAACATAAGCCGATGGATGAGCATATTCGATGAATGATAACGCGTTTAGAAACTGGGCACCCACAGTATGTTGGAAAGTATAACCCACAACCGCGTAAAATAATACGCTTAAAAGCCCTCCCAATATGTCAGCAGCCATCATAGATTTGCGGACATTTCTGAGCTCACCCCCAAAGTATGCCCCCATCTGGTAACCGTTTAGGGAAATAAACATATATGGTACTGCATACAACGTCGGAAGCCCGAATGTGAGCAACCCAGGGTTTTTAAAGCCAAGCGATTTAGCTTGATTAATTACACCTGTATACGTAGTATTATACGATGCAAAGTCTGCGTCAAAGATACGTCTGAAACCCAAAGGTGATGTACTCACGAATAGCGCCACAGAGATTATTATTGCTAAAATTCCAAGAACCCACATGCCGAGTTGATAGCGTAGATAATGCCTTATGGGGAATAACAAAAGGGGAGTGAGAAGTATTATTATAACCGTGCCGAAAGCCGCTATTGCTCCGGGTGTTGTAATGTAATGAGATATACTAATAAGCGAACTGTTATTTAGTGCGAAACCCATAGTTGCTATGCCCGCACCTAAAAAGTAGCTTACAGTGTAATTTATTAATGAACCCACAAAGGCAGCTTGATACCATACATAAATAAATAAGAAGCCAATGGCCAATGCAGGATGAATTATTCGACTAATCCACACATAATCACCACCTGACCTAGGAAATGCATTGATCATAATAATATATAGAGATGCATTTAATAGTACAAATGGAATTGCGTAGACAGCCACCACTGCAAGATTCGCCCCCCGGATATAAATAGGGAGTATATGTTTCGAATGTGGCCATCCCTAGTCTGTAATTTGTCAGCACAATGGTTGTAACTAACGCAGCAAAAGGCGATATTTCGCGTATAAGCCCGGTTGCTTCCCTAGCAAATATCTTGCCAGCCAATTCATTATGCATATCCTTTTGCCTCCCTTATAAAGAACTATCCACACATTGTAAGGGTATTGGTCAGATAAGACCGCTTCCTAGGGCTGCTGGGAGGGGGCTGTTCTCAAACCCTTGTGAACGCGAAGCCAGTTATAGTAGGCGGGCGTAGAATACGCTTAGGGCTGCGTTGAGCTGGTGCGCCTATCCCAATCCTATCCGCATCCACGTCACCTGAGAACACCCTAGTCCTCCTCTTCACGGAGTGGAGCGGAAGAGGCGCTCAATCAACCCACCAACCCTCATTCCTCCTCTCACCACGTGCCTCGTGGTGGGTGGTAGCTGAGGACAAGGCGCTTGAGCCCAACGTACAACTAATTCGCGCCTATTCTCACCCACACAACCCTACTCAGAACCCCCTCCCCTAGCCGAGGGGAATAATAGGCGTGTGCGCAGGTAGCTCCTGGTCCACGCGGCCTTTGTGGTCAAAAGCTTTATGGCTGGTGCCCACGTCAACGCATTGGCGGCCCATCCAGACGTACACCCAGCTCACCGTCCACCCGGAGCTTGACCTCGTCGACCACTGCGAGTCTCCTCACCAACCCCCGACGCCGGCACCACCTCCAGTAGTGGTGGGTGGCTGAGCCCCACTTCGCTTCACGGATGAGCCTGACCTACACTAGGCACGGATCCGTGTGGTGTAAGACGTCAACCAAGCGAGCGGGTGGATGGATGGGTGGGGGACCCTCCTCACATCCACTCGCGGTGATACCCCCAACACGTAGAGGTGCACGGCTTGCCCCCCTCCTTCTCTCCGATTGGCTTTTTATCCCTGACTCCTTGAATATACGTGTCTTGCTTATTCGCCTCTACGAGTATTTTGAGTGGCTCTATCCACACGCACAAATGCTGTGAAGTCAGTCGGCGATTTTATCCTTATCTGACCAATATCCATAGTAGGGACGAAGGTTCTAGTCAAATTAACCTAACATTTATCTTAATTCAAAAGGGGATAAATATATCTCTGCCACTTATTCGATGATGACCAGATAACGCTTTTCCACGCGTGGTCGCCACGCTCGCCACCACCTAACTCGGACACCATCGTTTCTCACTGGTGTTAGTGGGGGGTGACCAGCCTGACTTGACTGGGTTGCCGAGTCTATGCGCTTGCTCCGCCATCCCCCGCGGGACGAGAGACCGTGTGGGGGGCACGGTTGGTGTCAGGCGTGGATTTTGTGTTCGCCACGCTGGGTGTGTTTTGGGGGTTGTTGGTGTGGGTTGCGTGTGTGTTCTAGAATAGGTTTTGGAGCACTTGGTATAGTGGGAATGCTTCGTTTGCTCTTACCCACGCTTCCTCCACGAAGAATCGGACTGCCATCTTCGCCGCTGTTGGGTCTACTGGTATGAGGTCGGAGTCGGTGTTGAAGAAGTTTGTTAGAGACATGGCTGAAGCAAGCTGGATGGCTCTTCTCTCAAGCCTCATGGAGAAGGGCACGGTTTTGGTTTCCAGGTGTTCCAGGATTAGGCATGATGCCTTCTCGAGTAGATTGAACATTTCGTCTGTGAGTAGCACTTTTTTATCATGGAAGGCTTCAGCGATCAGGGGATGCTTGGTTTCGATGGCGTAGACCAGTGTGAGGTGGTCTCTGAGTTTGGGTGCGACACCAATCATCTTTCTCTGTGGAACCCCCATCATGAGCCTTCTTTGGCTTTTGGATAACTCACTGTATTTCTCCTTGGTTAGCCTGTGGAGTCTGCATAGCATTCTGTCCTCTATCGCGTTAAAGTTTGGGTCGCTAACGGTTACCTCGTAGCCTTTCTCCTTGACCTGCGTATTGTAGTTCACAGAGAAGAACGATGTGAATTTGTATGGTCCAACCGTGTAGGTCTTGGTCTCATAGCGGATTTCGCCCCTCTCCATTGCGAGCTTTAACGGTTCAACCATGCCTCTATACTTGAACCAGTCGTTGAACTCTGTGACCACGAAGTTGAATCTCCTAGACTGGTAGGCCTCACCCACGGCGATGAACCTGGCGGGGGTCATACCGCCGCAGTACCTGTTAAGCCCCGGTAGCCCGTGCGGTGGGACGTTCTGGGCTTCGCTTCCAAGGATCATGTCCTTTGTCGCGAAGGTTTTACCTGTGCCGGGTTCGCCGAATAGTGCAAGGTTGAACCCGGTGTTTAGAGCTTTAACGCCCTCCTCCCCGGCTACAACGCCGGTGTCGCATATCGAGTACTGCTGGGTTATGCTCAGGAGGTGGTCGAAGAAGATTACTTGGCCGTATAGCTCGTGTAAATAGTTTATGAGCGCGTTTGGAGACCATGCTCTTCCGAATTTTACTGTCTGCTCAAGCCTCTCCTTAACCAAGGTGGAGAGGTGGTTTTTGAATTCCTCTTCCATCTTAATGACTTCAAGAAACTCTTGTTGGGCATACTTGGTTCTCAGGGTTGGTGGCGGCGTTGCTTCAAACTCGGCGAGTACCTCTGTAACCGCTGGTTTAACCTCTTCGGGCATAGCCCACGCAGGGTACTGTCTGCTACCGACCTTCCATGCGAGGCCCCATTTGTCCCTGAGCTCGGCGATAAGGCGGGCCGGGTAGAGCCTCTCACCGAACGCCTCACTGGCTTTAGCCGCTATGGATTCGAATGGTGCTCTTTCAACCTCTACGAGGGCCTTCAGTAGAGCGTAACCCTTTCCTCCGTGATCCTTCAATATTTGCCTGACGGCCTCCCTGACCTCATCCCAGGAGCCGCGGAGTTTGAAGATGCCTCCTTTCTCAACGGTATAATAATTGCCTCTGAAAGTATAGTAATCTTTGACTGGTGAAATCCGTATTAGACGCTCAAGCTGGGCGTCCGTTAGACACTCTGCCAACCTCTCCAAGCTGATACGATGGTTTTCCGTGAGGCCCAGATATTCTGAAACTTTTGTTTTGACATCGTTTGGCCACTCCCATTCAAGTTGGCCTAGGAACCTTTTTAGTAGGAGAACCCTTTCCCTAATCTCCTCTCGTGTAGGTAGTTGTGCCGTAACACCCACCCTTTAAGCGGTGGCCGATTAGCCGGCTCATGCCCCGATATCACGTCTTGGCTTTTTAATCTTGCTCAGCCTTCCCCAGAGTCTGACAGGCGCTCCACAAGTGTGTGAAATAGTGGTGTGGCTAGTTGGTTCTATTCAGCTCAAGGTGGCGTACGGATTAAGGGGTGTGGAACGCGCCATCCAAGCGTGGAAAACCCTTACTTGGACGCAGTCATGTGAAGCTGAGAAAGGATAAATATGGGTGTGGGCTAGAGGTGCTGGGATGGAGATGCTGGGTGAGTGTGGTAGGTGTGAGGTTAGGGTGGAAGAGGAGGCCGCCCCCTGCCCGCGGAGTATGATGATTCACCCCTTACATATATTCCCCGTGGATGGCTACACGTACATGTTCAGGTTCTACTCGAAGAATCCCTCCAAGGCCAGCATCGACAACGTGGACGTGGTGGTTGTGGTCGAAAACTAGGCGTCTTCCACTCAGGGCTCGACGGGTGCTGGGAGCGGGTGAAGCGCAAAAGCGGGTGGCCTATCCTGTGGTGGTTCAGACAGAGACCAAGAAGAACTTAAAGAGGTGGCGGACGCAATCCAGCGTAACAGAGACAACATTGTCTCAGGCAGCTTTTTCCGGAAGCGTATTCAGTCTTCCAGTGGAGGGGAATGGGAAGTTGATTACAGATGGGTGGGCGCAAATGTTTTCTTTTGGTGGTATGTTTGGTGCACGTTTCTCGAAGAGTTCCGTCGTAAAATCTACGACAAGAAGAAAGACAAGGAGTTCTACTACAAGTACACGAGTGGTTGCAGGTTCAACAACACGCTTCGAGACATTCAGCATCGCGTGAGTTTCCACTCGGTATCCGTGTCTTTTGACGACCCACACCAAAAGGATGAGCTACGGGCTGACGTTGCAACGTTTTATCGGGTAAACGGGGTTCACGAGCAAGGGTGGCTCAACTTTTTAACGGATACCCTAGTGCATTACTGCGATCCCAAAGTAGAACCTTGGCGGGGGGCGTTGGTGTGGTCGAACCCTGCTGAGAGGGTGAAGAGGGACGATGAGGGCGCGCTCTACTACCACAACATAAGGGTGTTCCCAAGCTACCACGAGCACTCCGAAGCCATCACGGGCGACGTGCACAAGGCTAGCATCTTCGATAACCTCAGAGGGGATGCCGCGTGGGGGCTCCTCCTCGGTAACATGCTGTGCACGATGAATGAAATCTTCCTCTCGTACCACAACAGGATAGAGAAACACATCACTGAGAGGGAGGAGACCAAGGTCATGCTCGAGCTGCTCAGGAACGCTTCACAGGACTTCCAGTACTTCTTTGACGCTGACGTGGTGCTCAACCCATACCTCAGAAACGCGTACGAGACCGCAAAGGAGGCGTTCTTGGTCAACGAGTACTGGCGGCGTCTGAAAGACAGGATCAACCTGTTTTCGGGTTATGAGATAGCCGAGAGGCAGCGTACGCTGAACGAAATTGTCCCGTTCGGTAGCATCGTTCTCATCGCCATCACGTTCGCGTAGGTGGACGTAACCATCTACAGCGTTTTCCACCCGGCTGTTCTCACCTCGATAGAAATTATATTTGCCGAGCTTGCAGGCTCGGCGTTAGCCTTCGTTGTGGGGGAAGTCTGTGGCGTCGGGCAGGCTTCGTGTAATCTTTCGGAGACACTAACTTGGCCGCGACGAACGAGTCTGCGTTCAGAGGCTTAGCTTGAGTCTACAAGCCTGTCCGCCGGGTTGTCAAAGTGGGAACCCTAGGGGACGTATCCTTCACCTCTTATGAAGCTTACCTGCGACTCTAAGATGACGGCTTCCTGAGTTTATTCCCATAACGAGACTGTTGAACAACGTCCTCAACCCACGTTGAACAGTAGCACTGTTATAGTCCTGAGTTCTGTTGGAGGCAACGCGCTTCGTTGACAACTCTAAGCGATACTCTGCGGTACACATTCGCTTGCCTCCGCAAAATATGGAGGAAGGCGAATAGCCCCAAGCCGCTACTTATAGACTATACCTCGCGGAGTGGAACCCAAGTCCTAATAATAAAACAAACAAGCAGGTTCCAATAACACAATCAACATCGTAACCCCCTCAAAGAAAGGGGAGGAACACTTGGACTAGCTCCCCGCCGCCTATGGGGGATTCTCGCGGTGCAGGACTCACACACTGATTGAGTGGGTCTGCAACCATTTGATAACCTCATGATCGTTGCGGAGCGTGCAGGGCGAGCGCCCCCCACCGCTGGGTTACCCCACCTTGGCCCACCACCTCCCTTCCAAGTTAAGCAGTCGGCATAACGGGGCAGGTTATAAGCCCCGCATCCATGGTGGAGTTGCTCACTGGACCATGATTGTCTTGGTTATCCTCCAGGCGTCCTCGGCGGCGCGGTAGGTGTGCACAGCAACCCTAACACCACCACGCCTGAGGGCGTCCGCCAGCCTCTTGGCGGCGAGTGAGAGCATACCACCCCCAAGGTGGTGGACCACACCCACCGGGACACCGAACACACGCGCATAGAAGTCCCCAGACTGAGACGATGGCGACTCCTCGAGCACCGGATCCCACGCAAGAACACACGCCGACTCGAGGCCCCCAAGCGGGTCAGCCCAGCCATGGCTCCCACCCATAGCTCTACGCCCACCCCCACCACGTTGGGGTGCGAGCACGGGTGTGCAACCCGAGGCCACCAGCCTCTCCGCGAGCTCAACCCAGGCCCCAGATGAGCCGCTGAAGACGTGCACCACCACGTAGCGAGCCTCGAGTACACTGAGCACCTCGAAGAAGCGAGCCTCCACCTCTAATCTGCGGGTGTCAGCTTGGCTGACGAGTGCTCTTGGAGCCTTGACGGCGAACTCGAACTCTGATGGTGAACCAGCCAGCCCGCGCCAGCCGCGCGCCACCTCGGGGGCTGGCAACCTGTAGTACGTGGTGTTCACCTCAACGAAGCTGAAGCGTCGGGCGTAGGCGGCGAGCCCACCCGGGTAACCCCACCACCCACCACACCCAACCCTCAACACATATTCCTGGGAGCCCAACCCAAACCCATTAATAGTGGTGGGCGCATACATATAACCGTGACCGGGAAGCCTCACCACCAGGACACCGCTGGGCGGGAGCCGAGAGCCAGCGCCGAGAGCGGCGGCGGTGGAGGAGGCGGGAGCAGTGTGTATGGTAACCCCCATGTTGCCGCTGGTGGTGGTTCTGGTCTTGTCTCCCGCGTCCTGGTTGGCTGCTGTGGTTGGAGCTATAAGGAGTGGGTCGGCCCATTCTACTACTCTCGCCACCACATGTTTAGGCAGTACTCTGAGTTTTTCAGTGTGGCTGAGGTTGACTCCACGTTCTACAGGGTGCCGCCCCCCGCCACATTCAGAGCCCTATCCAGGCTCTCGCCTCCCGGCTTCCGCTTCCTAGCTAAGCTGCCGCGCAGCGTGACCCACGAGGCCCGCTGCGAGCTCACACCACATGCGCGCGACGCGCTAGAACAGCTCCTGGAGTCACTCGAGCAGCTCGGCCCGAGGCTCTTCTGCCTTCTCGTGCAGCTGCCCCCATCCTTCACGTATGAAGAGGGCGCGGTGCGACTCCCACCACTCCTAGAACACCTAGAATCCATGGTGGAGGGGAGGGGTGTGCGCCTCGCGGTGGAGTTCAGGCACCCCAGCTGGGTTGAGCCAGCGAACTTGGAGCAAGCCAAAGAGCTCCTCTCCACGTATGGTGCGTCGTGGGTTGTTGTGGATGAGCCCCTGCTCCCACCCATCCGTGTTGAGACCTCCAGCCTGGTGTACGTTAGGCTCCATGGGCGGGGGAGCCCCACGTGGTACGACTACCTCTACTCTGATGTGGAGCTCGCGGAGTGGGCTGGGCGGGTGAGGGGGTTCGCGGAGGACCCGGGAACCGGTGAGGTTATCATCGTGTTCAACAACCACCCCCACGGCTACGCTCCCCGCAACGCGCGGAGATTCATGGAGCTGTTGGGCATACCCAGGCGTGGGCCACCCGTGCTCCCCCGCCGCGTTGGGCAGCCCAGCCTCGACGACTACATGCGGGGCTAGATGTCCCCGCTCCATTCCGTTCCATTCCATTGCATTCCACTCCACTCCATTCCGCTCCATTCCATTCCATCCCACTCCACTCCCAGCCGGCTCACCCTGACAGCCTCCTGTCCCCGCCTTAGGCTTGTAGGCGGGTGGCTGATAGCATTGGGCAGGAGGTGGGCTGTCTGCTTGGTGTGGGGTGTGGGCTGCGCTCATCTGTTTGTTATGTTCCTTCTGAGCTGGACGAGGCGCTGGTAGAAATCCTGCTTTAACAGGGCCTGGTATAGTAGCTCCATTGACTGCATTTCGTTCTCTATGTACTCCTCTATTTTCTGGTAGGAGCCCTGGTGGTAGAGTGTGGGTATGTCCTCGTTTCTGGTGGTCTGGGTTCTCCCCGCGAGCTTCGCGTAGAAGAGTTTGGCTGATACGTAGTGGTCTCCGAGGAGCTGGTAGAGGTCCACCACGTGTAGGTAGGAGTTGAGGATGCGCCACCTCTCCTCGCCGAGCAGACCGTTGGCCTCGGCTCTACGTGTGAGGAAGGGTAGGTCGAATTTGAGGAGGTTGTAGCCCACGAAGTGGGTCCTCTTGCGGAAGACTGAGTCGGTGAACCCGAAGAAGCCCTCGATGACCCCGGGCTCACCCAGCTCCCACTCCCTCCAGACCGTGGTCACACCACCCCTCCTCACCTGCACGGCCACAACCTTGTCCCGGTAGGGGTTGAGCCCCGTGGTCTCAATGTCGAGGAAGACCACACCCTCAAGCGGTGGAAGCTCAGCATCCATAAAACGAGATACCGGGCTCAGATATTTAACTCTGTGGGGTGGGGAGTGGCGTCGGGATGATGCTTTTCCACGCTTGGAGACCACGTCTGACCACGTCTAACCCGGACACCGTCCCGGAAGCCCGCTTCGCTTATAACGGCCAGTGTGGGCGTCTGAACACCGCTCTCTTTGCTGTGAGCCCTGCAGTGTACGCCTGCATCACTGGGTAAAGGCGAAACATCGATGAGGGCTACGGGGATTCCGCCGAAAGAATTTTAACTCTAAGTGTAGGGTAGTTTGGCGTATGCTGGGGGGCGTTTCCCGCAGCCTGGTCACGGGTCTTCTCTACCTGTTGAAGGTGATGGCTTTCTCGTTTACCGGTGTAGCCGTCGCAGGTGTCCTGTTTGCCGTGGGCCAGCCGGTGGGCGTATGCCCTGCTGGGCCGCCCTCCATCTTGAAAGCAGCGATCTGCACCCTCCTGAATCCGCGTAGCATCGGCCTGATCCAGAATGCGCCCTCCGCTGTGGCCCTCGCCTTCTGCTCCGTATACCTGCATGTAAAGGCGGGGAAAGGTCTGATGAAGACTGCGACCACCATCGTGGGTGTAGTCCTCGGGATAGCCACATCCATCCTGACTCTGCTTCTTTACGCCGCCCTCGCTTCTATCTAGCCGACCACCGTGGCGGTCGAGGCGCAGGTGTGGGGGCGGCTCTGGATATGAGCGTAGGGTGGGGTGGGGCTGGTTCAGAGGCTGGCTTCGGCCAGGCTCCTCTTGAGCTCGGCTCTCGCCACGTCTCGACTCCTCAGGAGGCTCTGCACCTCCATTGTATACGCCTTCTTCTTGATGAGAGTGATTAGGCCGAGGCTCTGGGGGTGGGCGTAGGGGACGAAACCGATGTGTCGACCACCAGAGTGGGTGGGGCTCCTCGTGCGCCGATACCACACACCCGGGTTTCACTCTACGTAGGCATACGTAGGTATGCTGATGCGTACCTATTATACGCGTAGTGGAGCTTGGGCTTCACAGCATCATTTAGGAACCTCACGAGTTCATCGGTCCCCTTCAGGTCCGCCCCCTCGTGTCTCGACGTACCCACCCACTCACTTACACGCCTTCCACGTTGCCGAAGAAGGCCTTATGGGGAACGCCGACCATCTTCAGTTTCCGCGTGTGCATGCACCCCTCCCGAAGCCGAGGTCATAGGTCTTGGCTACCATCCTACTGCCTATGCGATGGTGTCGGGATAGCCGCCTTAAACGCTTGGCCGCCACGCCCGCCCAACCCCTCACCCAACCAGCCAACAGGCTCATCCCACATGAGCTCTTTCTAAAGTATTCTAGGATTTCCAGCCGATGCGTGAGGCGCAGGGCGGGTAAGTTCATAACCGTGTTTATTTCGATCCCGGTTAACCCGTACAGCGCGAACACTTCCGCGTCGACTTCCCCCCAGCGCTTACGATTGCACTTTGATGCCAGTTTAGAAGGCAGCTTGGTTAAAGCACTTACAGGATCAATCGTGCTCGCCCTTTATCAGAGCGGATAAAGCAACGATGACCAAGCTTGCGATGGGTGTAAAATAAGCGCTTGACGTATAACCGATTACATAGAGGGCTGGGGACAGAGTAATAAGAGGCAGTAGTAGAAGAGCTGTTCCCCCAACGACCCGCGACCGCGTGGACTTCTCAAGGCCTCCGGTGAAGAATGTGGACGCGGGAATACCCAGCACCCTGAAGCCAAGAAAGACACCGAGCACAAGCGAGCTTGAAGCCAGACCCAAGAGAAAGAACGCCGCCATCGGAGGCGAAGCCAAATGTAACAGAACCATACCCATAACTCCTATGTCAACCGCGAAGGCAATCGCCGCAGAACCTACACACGTGAGCCTGAGGTTTCTTTCGTGCTTGGCGTCAAGCCTCCGCCTCACCGCTAAGTATATAAACACGGGAATAATCGCGTAGAATGAAACCGATACGGTAAGACTTGTGGAAAGAGGCAGTCCCATACTACCACCTCACGTATAGTATGAGAGAGCGCCGAACACTCCGGCCCCAGCAAGCCCTACGAGTAACACAAGACCAAGGGTCACCGCGCCGAATGCCGCACCGAAGATCGCAACCGCCGCTTCGCAGGCTATCCCTTCGGCGAGGGAGCCGTTGCGCCATTGAGCCGGCGTCACCCAAGGGCCACATGGCCCGTCACCCCCGCCAGAACAACCCGTGGAGACCACCACGGATATGTTCACATTCTTTAGGAATTTAAATGTTTTTGCAAGGAACAAGAAGAGGTTCTCACGAGCTCAAGGCGATGACGGTACTATTCAACGCGTTTGGATTAAGCCTCACCAAGCGATGGAAGACCTCGGGGTTCTTCGGGATACCCCCCCCCCACCGAGCCACTCTCGAAGTCGAGTGTACTCGTCGGAGGATTGGACGAGGAGGGTTCTCGGGGAGTGGGAAGCTCAGCTTTGAGTCGGAGCTCGGCGAGCACCCGGCGACCGCGGCTA
>Ga0209451_10012_pt1 | contig 103475 bp, 101 predicted proteins | sample Arccon1NAG2MetaG_FD_184743 | JGI IMG/M metagenome (GOLD analysis project Ga0209451, IMG submission 184743) | Archaeal communities from Yellowstone National Park, Wyoming, USA - Archaeal consortia 1 (NAG2) MetaG (SPAdes) (version 2) | ecosystem: Environmental > Aquatic > Thermal springs >...
GAAGTATGTGTCTGCCCATCGTAGGGTATTGTAGGCCTCACAAGCCGCCTCCAATTGGGCCTTTAACGCCCTCAGCGTTCGTCGATCGGTGTATGCTCTAAACCTAAACCCCACGATGGGCATCAGAGGAACAGGAACACCACTAATATAAAGCTATCCCCTCATCCCCGCCATAAATTGCGAGGCTTCCCCCATGCGTATAAGGTTCGCCATGGTGGGGCTTATTTCCTGATAAAACTGACGGCAAACCTCGCCCTAAAGGCGGGGAGGAGGTCAGTACATTGATTTTGTGGTTTTGTGATTGAATTAATTGCGTGTCCACTTAGTGGTAACGCTTTACAGGAAAACATAAACCCACTCCATTAGAGCAACGATTAGGGTACATGAGGAAATTGTTATTAATCAATTAGTTAGGGGCTCTATTGATCAAGTATGTCCGCACCATCTGGTCAAGACCTGGCTAAATATGAGAGGATAGTAGTGGACATGGATATATGCATCGGATGCGGTGCATGTGTCTCCGTGTGTCCCTATAATGCGCTGGAGTTGGATGAGAATGGGAAGGCCAGGCTAATATGGGAGGCTTGCCCAGACTCCTTTGAATGCATAAAGGTGTGTCCAGTCAACTGCATATGGAAGGCCAGCGAGGCGCCGGAGGAATCAAAGAGCAAGCAATGGTACAGGTTCAATAGGCAATTAACTCCAGAGGAGCAGCAAATATTTGAGCAGTGGAGAGCCAAGTACGGCATTAAGTCTGACCCAATAAAGGCCTAATGAGTTAATCCAAATGAGTTAATCCAATTCATTATTTTTGCAATGAATCCTAAATGGCCTCCTAGACCTAATTGCTTCATTAATTAATTCCTTGATCCGATCAATGCTTATGCAATCAACTTGGTGGCTTCCAGCCATTAAATCCAGTGATCTCTGCATTAGTCTCTGAAAACCCGTGAGGGATTCCTCCTGCAGCTTAGCGAAGGCCGCGGCCAGCACTATTAATCCCTGAACTCGGGTATCCCTATTCGCTCTCCAAACGCCCTCCAGAACCTCGTGGGCCTCCCAGAACCTCTCCTCATTAAATAATTCAATGAATGCCTTAAAGGGGTTCTCCACCTCATTCTCCTCATTTAGCGGAATAATTCTTGTCACGCTGCCGATCGCCTTATCGATTATATCCGCATCAGCCCCAATATTGCGCGATAATGCATCAACCTCAATATGGTTACTGCCGATTCGAATGTTTATCACGTGAATGCCAAGATCTCTTAACCTCCTCATTAATTCCGGCCTATTAGTTACCAGGGCTCCCCGTGGAGCTACATGGATCAAGTACCTCGCCGTGCCTTGGTTATCCCTCACATTACATTGATCGGTGGAGGACAATTAAATATTTGGCAAAAGGTATTTGATTTATTTTTGTTAATGATTGTGCCTGCTACGGCAGCGCTAATCCCACTGCGCCGGCGTAGGCCATTATGAAGAATACCCAGCCATCAATGAACGATATGGCGCCTGCTGCCTTGGCTAGCATGGGTTTCCCGGCATAGTGAGCAGCGGCTAGCAGTATTCTGGCCTCCTCCCCGCCTTGAGGGCGAGGGTTCCCCGAGGTCTAGAGGGTTACGCCCCATTAATGGGCGCTACTCGATTATGATCCACAATAAAGGAGAGAGGCTTCCTCACTCTTGAAACTACTATACCTGTAGCCTTCTTCAAGATATTCAATGCACCATTCAAGTCACTATGCAATTTATGCCCCTTAGGGCAATTAACTACTCCCCTCGGCCCCCTCACAACCTCAACACCATGATAAGCACAGATACGTGAAGTATTATACTCAATGACCTCAAACACACGAATACCGTATTCTTGAGCCTTCAACTCTATGGTATTCATCAACTCTCGATAAGACCACAAGTTCACGGTGAACTTATTACCCTTATCCTGAGCAATGTTGAAGGGATACCCCAAGTAGATCGTTGAGACGCCTAGTTCGTGAAGTGTCTTAAGCAAGTGGGAAGCAAAATTCCTATACAGGTGGAGAAGTCTCCTGGTTAGTTTCTTGAATAGTCTCCTCCTCTCCCTATTAAGCTCATAATACGCCTCATACTCCTCTAGATTCATCACCCAACTCACCCCTATACTTCCCATAATACTTCATACGTCCCCTTTAGGTCCACTTTTCCTCCGTGGAAGAATTGTTGCCTCCTCTCGTAGTTAACCTCATTGAAGAGTTTGGCGGAGGTGTCGGCTAGCCTCCTCAGCTTCCTTTCTTGGAAGCCGTTTGGTAGGAGGCGAACCACATTAGTCCTCCTATTAGTGCATTTAATTTCTTTGATGCCTTCTCCCGGTATTGCGGGGGGAATCGGCCTCCGCTCCTCATTCAAGGAATTGACCGGGGGAGGGCATCCTGAAGAGAGGTGTTTAGGCTTAAAAAAAGTTTTCTATAAGGGGGTTATCCATCCCCGGCCCTGATGGGGCGAGGCTTTTCGCCCCCTTAACCCCCATTTTGGTAACTAGTGGAAGTAGGCCGAGGGCTATGGATAAGGTTACTAGCCCTAATTTAGCTGTTTCTATCGTTATTAGTGCGAAAAATATTCCTGTGAACCAGAGGGCATGATTCATGGTGGTGAGGTTCTTTCCTATTATTAGTCCAATGCCGAGCATCCAGAGGAGCAGGACGAAGGCGGCGGCTATTGTGGCTCCCATAGTGTCGCCGGCGGATATCACGAATGCCATTGCCAGGGTCTCCATTATTGCGCCCGAGAGGATAACTATGCCGAAGTCTCGAGGCTCGTTTTTACCTATGCCGAGGTTTACGCTGCCTATGACTAGCAACATGACTCCAGCCTCCCAGAAGAGCGTGTTTAGCGCGGTCTCGGCGATCGACATATATTCTCAGTTCCTAGTTTCTTCACATATTTTTAAGTATTACCATAGGATAATACTTAAATATAGCAATAAATTAGTGATTATATGAATAGCAATGAATTAAAAGTATTCATGGAGGCACGTGATATATTATTAAATTCGGAGAACTATGATGAGGCACGAAGAAAATTCAAGTGGCCCCTCATCAAGAACTTCAATTGGGCCCTGGACTACTTCGACTCACAGGAGGCCGGGAGACCCGCCCTCATATGGATAGATGATGCTTTGCTGGATTCCCATGATAAGCGAGTATTCACCTATGGCGAGTTAAGGGGGCTCTCGAATAAGTTGGCTAATGGATTAAGGGAACTCGGGTTAGGCAAGGGAGACGTAGTAATGATAATGATGGGCAATAAACCTGAGCTCTTCGCTTCATTTCTGGCCACAATGAAGATAGGCGGAGTCATTTCCCCAGCCACAACTTTATTGACGCCGAGCGATGTGGAGGATAGGGCGCGTAGGGCGAATATTAAGGCAATAATAGCCGACTCAATCGCCGCAGAGCGGATAGAGAAGGCCAGGGAGAGGCTTCCCACGGTTAAGGCATTCATATCAACGGAGCCAAGGAAGGGATGGATGGCGCTGGGGGATGTATATGGAGGGAAATCCGAGAACTATAAGCCCAGCTTCACCACGGAAGCCATGAAGGACTCGCTGCTCCTGTACTTCACGTCAGGCACCACGGCTAGGCCAAAAATAGCTCACCACACGTATGCATCATATCCAGTGGGCCACTTGACAACCATGTACTGGACAGGCACTAAGCCCGGTTATAGGCACTATAATATATCATCGCCGGGCTGGGCTAAGTGGGCATGGTCCACATTCTTCGCCGCATTCAATGCAGGCGCAACCACGTTTGTCTATGAGCAGGGAAAATTCAGCGCCCCGCGTCAATTAAAGGCGATGGAGGAATACGAGGTGAACACCATATGCGCACCGCCAACCGTGTGGCGAATGCTGCTCCTGGAGGACTTAACCAAGTATAACTTCTCCTCTATAAAGGGAGCCACGAGCGCTGGGGAACCGCTTAACCCAGAGGTAATTGAGAGGGTGAGGAAGAGCACTGGCGTAACGATTAGGGATGGATATGGCCAAACCGAGACCACTCTCCTCGTCGGTAACTTTCCAGGCATGAAGGTTAAGCCTGGAAGCATGGGTAAACCGGCGCCTGGTTACGATGTTGTGCTAGTGGATGAAGACGGCAGCCCAGTTAAGGTTGGCGTGGATGGACATATAACCGTCAAGATGGAGCCAAGGCCATTGGGGGTGATGCAGGGTTACTATGATGATCCCAAGAAGAATGAGGAGGTCTTTAGGCTGAGGCTTTATTGGACTGGTGACGTTGCCTCAATGGATGAGGAGGGCTACTTATTCTTCGTGGGCCGCGCAGATGATGTATTCAAGTCAAGCGACTACAGGATAAGCCCATTCGAGGTTGAGAGCGAGCTATTGAAGCATCCCGCCGTGGCGGAGTCAGCCGTAGTGCCATCTCCCGACCCAATAAAGGGATTCCTACCCAAGGCATTCATAATATTGAAGCCCAACTACAAGCCCAGCAGGGAGTTAGCCCATGACATATTCCTCTTCGCCAAGCAAAACATTGCGCCATATAAGAGGCCCAGAATAATAGAATTCGTCGATGAACTGCCCAAAACCATAAGCGGGAAAATAAGGAGGGTGGAGCTGAGGAGCATAGAGAGAAAGAAGAGGGAAAGCAATGAGAGAGGCGAGCGGGAATTCTTTGAAAGCGACTTCCCCGATGTGCGGGAGGTAAGGATATGATAAAACGAACGGCAAGCCTCGCCCTTTAGGGCTGGGTGAAGCTTAGAAATCTCTGGGAATGGGGTTCTCGGCCGGTCAATTTTTAGGGAATGGGGAGTGGGGGCCGACCCCGCAATGCCGGCTCGGGAGGGGAACGAGTGGCGCCCATGAAAGGGGCGTAACCCTCTAGACCTCGGGGAGCCCTCGTCAAATGGCGGGGAGGAGGTCAGGGCACGGCTCCTCCCTCATAATCCTTATTCTCAGCGTCCTCCCCCTCGCCTTAATGGATTATTTTTCATCTTTTCCCACCGGAGGCCTCGTCCGCCAGGGCGGGGTAGTTCATCGATTCTAATTATCGTTCCCCAAAGCCCGAAACGCGCTGGGCGCTCGCCTCTCATCAAGTTCTCGCAATCCTTAAAAGCAGCAGTTATCCACGTGGTTTAAGGCCCCGGTAGCTCAGCCTGGTCAGAGCGCCTCACTGGTAAGGGGCCTTTTTCCAAGAAATGAGGAGGTCCCGGGTTCAAATCCCGGCCGGGGCTCCTATGTCTGAGGTTTACGTATTCCTCGGCTTTTAAAGGGGTTTCCAATTATCATAACGTGAAGGACGACATATATGATAAAAAAGGTCGAAACTATGCTCAATTCTGTCGCTACGCTTGAAAAGTTGATGCAATGGTAGTTGATTTTAAGCGTATTTGATCAATTTTGGGTCAAGTTGCATCTTGTTATCATACAAAATTAATTACAACTGTTCCATATCTGACCTCCTCCCCATCCTTGAGGGTGAGGGTTCCTCGGAGTCTTGGAGGTTACCCGCCTTTAACGCAGGCTACTGAATACCCCTGGTAGTCTTGGTTTTAAGCTTTACACCGCCCCTGGAAGGGGTGAGGTTTGCCGTTCGTTTTATCAAAATAGAAAACCAACACGCATTTTCATACCTGATCATCCAGAAGAATTTTATGCTGGTTTTTCGATGAAAGCAATTTTAGATGTGTTAAAAAAGGTAAGCCCGGAGGATCCATTAAAACCTTTAATTGATAATATTGTTAATGGAAACATATACGGAATTGCGGCCATAGTTGGATGTCCCAATCCTAAAACTAGGAAAATACTTTTTACTGAAAGAATGGCTAAGGAATTGATTAAACTAACGGCAAACCTCGCCCTTAAGGGCGGGGTAAAGCTTAAAAACTTCTTACTATTCCTTTTTAGGATGTCCTCTTCCGGTCAATTTCTTGGGAATGAGGAGCGGGGGCCGACCCCGCAATACCGGGAGAGGGCATCAAAGAAGTTAAGCACACTAACAAGAGGACCAACGTGGTTCGCCTCCTACCAAATGGGTTTCAAGAAAGAAAACTCAGAAGACTAGCCAACGCCTCAGCCAAACTCTTTAATGAGATTAACTACGAGAGGAGGCAGCAATTCTTCCATGGGGGGAGAGTGGACTTCGAGGGGACTTGGGGCAAATGCTATGAGAAGTATAAGGAAGAACTAGGGGTTAATGCCCAAGCAGTCATGCAGAAGAATAATGAGGCGTGGAACTCATTCTTCTCCCTATTGAAGTTGAGGAAGGAAAACAAACTACCGCCCCATATGGAATATGTGAGTCCACCGCGTTACTGGAAGGATGGGGAGACCGGAAGGAGGAAGCTCCTCCTAGTCGTGAGACAAGATAGGTATGTAGTGGATGAACAGAAACTAGTCCTAAAGGACTTCGGCCTAGAAATCGATTTTGCGGGTAGGTTGAGGTGGCATGGGAAACAAGGTAGGCTGGAGATCTATTATGATGAGGCTAGGAATGCTTGGTATGCCTCCATTCCAGTGGAGGTTGGTGTTGAAAAAACCAAAACGGGAAGGAGGAGCAAGCACATCGTGAGGGGGGAGAGGAAAGCCATTCAAGTTAAATCACCGAAGGGTAGTAAGGCCGCATCCATAGATCTAGGCATCAACGTCTTGGCTAGCGTGGTGATCGATGATGGTACGTGGTTATTATACAAGGGGGTTAGGACTAAGGAGGATTACTTCTACTTCGGGAAGAGGATATCCGAGGCGCAGTCCTTGTCAGACAAGGCGAAGAACATTGAAGAATATGAGGCGTATGGGGAGTTGTCAAGGGAGAGGAGGAGGCTTTTCAAGAAACTAACCAGAAGACTACTTCACTTGTATAGGAACTTCGCTTCTCACTTGCTCAAGACGCTTCACGAACGAGGAGTCTCAACGATTTACTTGGGGTACCCCTTCAACATCGCTCAACAAAAGGGTAATAAATTCACTGTGAATTTGTGGTCTTATCGAGAGTTGATGAATATCGTTGAGTTGAAGGCCCAGGAGTATGGCATTCGTGTGTTTGAGGTCATTGAGTATAATACGTCCAAGTACTGTGCTTATCATGACGTTCAAGTCAAGAGGGGGCCGAGGGGAGTCATCAACTGTCCTAAAGGGCATAGGCTTCATTCGGATCTAAACGGCGCATTGAACATACTGAAGAAGGCCACCGGTATAACGATCTCAACGATTAGGAGGCCTCTCTCCTTTATCGTGGATCATAATCGAGTAGCGCCCGTGAAAGGGGCGTAACCCCCTAGACCTCGGGGAGCCCTCGCCCTTTAGGGCGGGGAGGAGGTCAGTAAACATAATATTATGTTGTGGTTACAGTTTGTATTGCACATATAACTGCACAAGCTGGATTCATAAATCCAAAGAAATAAAGGAGTTTGAGGTAGGCGAGGAATTAAAGGCAGTTTTAAAAGCACTAGGCCAACAGATAGGACTAGAAAGTTTACCCCTTGCTTTACATATGGGTTCTTGTGTAGATAATTCCAGGATAGGGGTTTTTATCTTAACGGGTTAAGGGAGGGCGGAAGACCCCTCCCTCGCGGAAGGGGATGGCCCCCTAGAGGCGTTTAAATGGTGGCGTTTCCGTGAAGGTGAGGGCGTTAAAAGCACAGAGAGCAGGGTGGGAGCCGCCCGTGGTGCCCGTGATCCGCCCACTACCCGCAACGATGCAGGCTGGGCGAGGAAGCGGGAAGCCCCATTAGGGCGGGGTAGTTCACTATATCTTTTCCCAGAGGTTTTCCCCAGATCCGTAAACTGGCAGCGCCCTTGAAAACTTGTCGATCAAGGGCTTTAGCTCTTCCCATTCATCCTGGCTTATCGGAACAGTTCCTGTATCCTGCCTGATCCTCTTCATAAGATCCTGTGAGCTCTTGCACCCTTCCTCTGTTTTTGGAATTATAAACCACATATACACTATAAGAGGCGTGAACTTCATGGGTCTTGACTGTGATCCCATGAACTCCATGACAAAGAAGTCGCCTGTCTCAGCGGCTTCTGAAAAAGAAAGCTTTTTGAAGTAAGAGTATATCAAGGCCGTTGGGAGGAAAAGTGCTTCAAAAAGGTTCTTCATGATCTGGGCGTTGGTTACAGTGACAGAGCCCTGTCCCTTTACAGAGCCTAACAGGTCTGCGGCCTGATCCCTGTTCAGAAAGTTTGCTTGTTCTCCGTACCTCTTAAATATCTTTGGAAGTGGCCTGTCAAGCATCCCTATCCCATATACCTTCCTCAACCTGTTGAAGAAGTTACTCCCGTAATATAATACATATGGTTGGCAGCTCAAAGTAACTTACCATAATTTATTTATCAGCCACCTTATTAAATATTCCGAAAAATGAATTTCAACGCTGTGTTGAATAATTGTTTATAGCGCGGCTATCAATTCCTTAAGTATGTCCACAAAAGGCAGCCACAGCAATAATGGCAAAAGATGGGGTGATGAGTTTATCGACAAAAGGAACTGGAAGAGTTTCAATGAAGGGCTTGTAGTGAGGGGTGAGCTTTTGCTGCCAATTATGTTTGGCAACTGGGATGGATTGGATGAATGAGGGCAAGAAAGGCAGGCCATATGGATTCCCTGGATCGTCCATTAAAATCCATTATGGCATCAGCGGGTTGATTACGGGATTGAGGGATGGCGAGGTCGCTGGAAAGATGCTTGATGCCTTAATGATAAAACTAACGGCAAACCTCGCCCTTCAGGGGCGGGAAGGAGGTCAGAAAGCGTAAGATAAGGCACATACTGGGCAGAATTCAGCATCCACAAACTAACGGCAAAGTAGAGAGACTCGGATCTATGCAGGCTAAGCTTCTCATGTTTGAATCTATAAATGCATAGAATGGTACAACACAAAGAGGTCTCATATGTCGCTTGACTGGAACAGTCTTGAAACACCAGAACAGGCATTTTACAGGAAGTGGGACAAGAGAAGAAAGCTCATATCAAAAGCATCATATCTTGGTGGTTAATGATGACGGATATAAACATGAAACATGGCGTTAATAATTTAAGGAAAAAATTCATGAATTGAATCTGATTCAGGCAAATTACCTTAACACATTTAGTTATTTGCTGAACTTTTTCCTCGTAAGGAATATGGCTACGATAACAGCAAATGCAATCACCGCTGCTATTTCCCAGTAGCTCGATGAATTGCTAGCCGTATATGAAGCTGATGACTTGCTGATCGATGAATTGCTGGCCGTATATGAAGCTGATGACTTGCTGAATGAATTTGTAATAGTTAAAGCCGATCTGTTAACCTGAAAACTTCCGTTTACCTGCGAAACCGTATAGCCAGACGGGACAGTTATGCTGTACGTGTATTTGCCGTCGGGAATTAGCGTTAAAATGTAGCTTGAAGATGTCTGCGCGTTAAATTGCAGCTTCTGCCCCAGCTCTGAAATTCCCTGGACTGAAATCGACCAAGATGAATTCGCCTGCAACCCACTTTCCTTAAATGTAACGGGGTAAATGCCCATTAGCCTGCTTGTCGATGAATTGCCAATGGCGTTTCCCGAATATGCTGTAAATATGTAATTGCCCGGTGACTTTACGGGATAGAAAACTTTTCCGGAAGCTGCGCCTGATGAAATCATTGAACCGTTGACTGTAAGGTAAACGCTGTTCAGATTGTACTGCTGGGCATAGGGAGCTGACCAGGATGCAATGATCCCGGAACCGTTGTATTGCAGTGACAGCAGAGGCGCAGGGGGAGCATTGAAAGGTATTACTGCAGCGCTGAGGTTATAAAGTGGCTGGTATGCCTGTCCGTACGAGTTCATGAAGTAAATGTAAAGATTTCCACTGCCTTCTGAGACTCCGTAAAATGTCATGTTTGGAGCATATAAGGTTCTGTAAAGCTTGCTTGCGTTAGAGCTCAAGTTCACAGCATATATGCTGATTCCTGCTGGCTCCTGCCCCGTAATGAGGGCTGAATACGGGGAACTGTACACAAAGTATGAGGGGTAGGCATTCTCGGACACGTTCTGTGTGTAGATTATTTTCGAAGAAGTTACGTTATAGAGCTCAAACGCGTCCCTTCCATTTGCAGACAGCAAATAGTAGATCATGTCAGATGAATTTGTTGCAGAACCCACCTGCAGAAGGGTGGCGTTAATGGGTGTCAATATTCTCTTAACTGTCCCTCTATTCAGGTTAAGAATCGCATAGCTCATGTTGCTAAACCTGACAACTGCGGTGGAGAGCTCCGGATTAAAGTATTCAAAGTACGATGCGTTTGCAAGTGGAATACTTGAAATGAGCCTGCCCGTAGGCACGCTGTATTCCTGCACTGAAGACAGTGGTGAAAACATGGATGGTGTTTCAATCACAAGTGCGTAACCATCCCTGTATGTGTATGAATTGGCCACATCGCTGGAAGTTATGTTTACCGGCGCGCTCCAGGATCTGCCGTTGAACAGCGATGCCTGGAGCAGTACTGTGTTGACCGAAAAGAGCGATGAGCTGTTTTTTATCTGGGATTCCGGCAGAGCCGCATAGAGCAGCTCAACCGAGCCGTTGGGCAGGACAAATGCCTCAGGGCCAGTAGTTTCAAAGTTTCCAAAATTTGGCATTACCACGGGGGTTGAGTTCCTTCCGTATGACATGAAAATCCCCTTTACCGTGAGAGGATGCACGGGGTTTGAAGTGTTATAGTAAGTATAGAAGAGGTAATCGCCTCCAATTCCCGGTGCTGTGGAGAATGTGGTATACGGATACACATCGTGCAACAGTGTTCCGTTCCACTCGCCGCTCTCCCAGACAAGAGAATTGTACCCTGTAAGGTTAAAGTATGCTTTTACATATGTAACATTGCCCACCTGGTTTACCGCCGGATCACTGCTTGCTCCCCAGCTGTAAAGAAGGCCTGAGTCCTGCCATATTGTCCAGGATATCCCAAAGGCGGTTGCACTTATAAAAACCGTTCCAGTTATGTTACCGCCCATGTCCAAGGGCTCCGGAGGGACGCCTATATACTGCATAAATTTTAGTCCGCCTCCACCGCCTGCGCTGACTATGTTTGAGAGACCGCCGTTGACCGAAAGCGTTATCGTTACTCCCACACCGCCGGTTACGCCGCTCACCATTAATGGCAGGCCGTTTGTTATTTCGTAATTACCGTTTGTTGTGGGTTGCAGATGCACTAGAATCGAGAAATCTGGTCCAGCAGCTATTTTGAGCCATATTCCAATCGTATAATCTGTGCCTGGAACTTCGATGCCGGTGATTAGCACGTTAGTTGACGCCTGCGTATTAAATGCCAGGTCAACGCTTGCGCTCTTCCAGACAATTGTGTTCTGGGAAAACTCGAAACTGCCTGAAAGGGATACGGAGCCACCTACTGTCAGCGTTACTGAATCAAGTTTAATGTTAACTGAATTGGGGTTTATTGAAGTTGAAAGCGACATATTCCCAGATGACGTAAGCGTGAGTGTGAGCGGTACTGAAGGCAGGAAAGCATAATCGCCGCTGATTATGTTCAGGTTCGCGTTAACAGCCAACAGAGTGCCTGTGGAAAGACCGGTGTTAAAGGTCAGTGTATAATTGTTTCCCCACTCCCGTTCTGGCGGGGAAACGGACATGGAAACATAGGGCGAGTTAGCAAACGCGATTAGCCATGAAGGTGAATGTATCACACTAATATGATATGTGTAGTTAATAGTCTCTCCGTTGGGGTACGTTGCACGCACAACAAGGAGGTCAGAGTTGAAATTTCCCATGTTAACCTGCGGCGATGTCCAGTACCTTACGAGTCCATTGGGCGGGTTGAAAGGACCAATGTTTGAACTGACAGAAACAGGAACCGCTGAACCCCAGCTACCGTTAAACCCAAAAACATTTAAAACCGGAAGCCCCGAGTAAAAGTAACCGGAATACTGAGAATAAATCATGCCCGTAGGCTTGACCGACGAAAAACTGACAGTAAAATTAGATGGCCCGTTGAATGACATGACCCCTGCTTCTGGGCTTATGCTGTAGCCTGTTATCGGTTGAACGCTGAAAGTCATTGAAATATAACGTGGCAGGTATACGGGAGGACTGCTGTAGCCGGCAATAAAACTATAATATGTGCCGTTTATTTCAACTGCCCAGGGTGTGCCCTTTGGCAGACCTGTTTCCGTGAAATTGACTGGTACCCCCTCAACATAACCAATGTCAAATGTCAGCATCTGCGCGTTAACGGTTATGGTTCTGTTGATAACAGTTGGGCTGTAGATAATCGTCGAGGGCCCCGTCGGAATGTATCCCGGTATTGCCGTAATTTTATAGGTGCCGTTGGTTAGATACAGTATTATGTCCGAGCTGTTTGTAGCCCAGATGGGCGTGGAACTTGGGGAACTGGAAGTCCCCCACATGAACATGCCACTCTCGTTTAATCCAAAAAACCACTCGCTACCATAATAAGCTGCTTGGGCAAGCGGTGATAGGGGAGTAACCTTAATTCCCCAAAAATATGAGGCGTGCGCTACTTGGGGGATTCCCGTTTCCCTGATGATGACTGCCGTTGCAAATTCTGCCGTAACGTTGCTTGGCCCTTCCACAATCATAGTCGTGTTTGGTGAACTAATATTACCGAAATCCTCCATCGTACCTGCCCAGTCAAAGAACGTGCATTCATAACTGGGCACAGCGGTTAGGTTTACAGTAGATCCTATCCTGTACCAGTGCGTACCTGAAGGTTTAACGTTACCGAACAGGCTGTTATCTGGCTCTATATTTACCTCAGCATATCCAGTGTAATTGATTATTACATGAGATTGAATTGGCACAAAAATTTTGCCTGACAATGGATGAGGAGTGTAATATGCACCCGTGACGTTTACTATATGAGCAACCCAGCTGTAGTTGCCGGCTTTCACATTTAAAAAGGTAAGAGTCGAACCGTTAGTCGTAAGCGTTATGTTGTTCAGGGAAACGCTCCATGTTATTTTAGGTGAAATTTGTGACAATCCTATGGGCAGACCCGATTCAATAAACGTTACATTGAACTTGTCCAAATTGCTCATGTTAAGGTTGGTGAACTTCACATTAACGGTCACATTTCTGTCAAGTGTAATGGAACCGCTCGATGGGTTAACTGAGTAGCCGGGCACGCTGCCAATGGTGTAGTTGTATGTTCCCTCTGGAATCGTAAACGAAATGGAGCCTGATGTGCTGCTCAATTTGGAGAAATATGATGACAAATTTGGCAACGTTTGATTTATGGCAGGAGGTGTTATATTTGTGAAGTTGGAATTTCCTATTGTGCTGCTCCCCAGGGTGCTGTTCAAAAGGTTTGTTATGGTGCCGTTTAAAGTGACATACCATACCGTGGCGTTAGGCAGGCCACTTTCCGTAAATGTCAGAACAAATCGAGGATAGTTCTGGTTTCCGGCGCTTGACGCCGAACTGGTGGCATGCGCTGGCAGGACAAGCACAACAAGCGGCTGGGCAAAAGCAAAAATCAAAATTAAGAAAAGAATGGAAAGCGCGCGAAATTTTTTAACGTCGGAAATTTTAGAGCTGCTTTCCTTCAGTTGATATAAAACACCAAAAATTTTCATTATATTTCACCAAAAATTTTCATTATATTTTTTCTTTTTCTAATTTATAAATTTTTGCTCAATATGGCTGTGGGACAAAATTGTTATTTAAGAATTTATATTAACAGTCTGCATTATCATAGGTTAGCATTTAATTCATGATATTATGTATATTTTATGAACTCATCTATGATATAAGTCATGCAAACTTATGTCTATAATACCAAAGAAAGATGCAACGCTAAATGGGTCATGGAAGTGGAAGGACACAATGAAGGAGTTTGTCCAGAATATAATGGAATATCTCGAGCAGTACCATCAGAGGAGCAATTCAGAAGCCGGCTTTGCGGACAAGAAGCTGTTTGGTTGGGGAATAGCGCAGAGGAGTGAAGATAGGATTGATAGCGCTCTGTTCTGCGCAGGCCTGTGGCATAATTTGTTTAACCTTAACAGGTAGCCACGTAGGAATTCTGTCCCACAGCCGATAAAACCTCAGAAGGGTGAAGCATTATTACGGGGGTATTGACAGCCCCAAAAGTATAAATAGATGAATTAAAAATTAATTACTGAAAAATAATGTCTAAACCAAATATCGTAATACGTGCATTTGCCGTTTCAGTTGTCCTATTGTTCTTGGTCTCTGGATTTACAGTTATGGCTTACGGTTCTATAAACTCAGGCCGCATTGCATCTGATGACTATACTGGGCACTTACTGGAAACGCATTCAACAAACGCCCAGGCAGCATCCACGACGATGATGTCTATGACCTCTTATTCGCCTCTAAACAACCCAGTTCAAGCCAATGCCCAAATAACAGTTACATCAGCTGCAAGCGGTTTACAAATAAATTCGATTAGTTACGGAGACCCTAATGAGAACTACACTAATTTTTCAATTCTAACCAGCTATTGGCTTAAGCTCTCGAAGATAAGCGCTAATTCAAAAATAACAATATACATGGGCTTCGCGTCAAATAAAACGAACCTGTTCAACGGAGTTACAGTGGGGGAAGCGCCGCAACTGAGCAGCAAATATGGAGAATATGATAATGGCAAAAACGTGTTTTTGTACTACACAAACTTCACCAGTTTAAACGGGTGGGTCGTTAACGTGCCAAAGGGCAGCTATTCTGTGGATGATGGGCTCAGCGTTGGCTTTAATGGGCCGGGATATGTAGTAACTGACTCTACATACGGTCCCGGTACAGCATTTATGGCCGGGATAAATTCCATAGGCGACGTGGATGATGTTGGATACTTCAACATAGCCGAGCCCGTGAACAACGGCGGAGGATGGGCCGGCGCATTCATAAGGTTAGCCTGCGGAAATACATATCCAGATCAGTGGAACGCGTCGGGAGAGGCCAACGGTTGCGGCTCCCCATACGGTTATTTTATAAATAAGGAGGGCGTTCCAGGAACATATTTAGTCGAAATACTGAATAAAACTTCTTCTATTCAGTTCTTAAATGGAAAATTTAGTGGAGCTATAGAAACTGATTATCCGCAGTACCCAGCACATGTGGGCTTTGATGGTGTATATTCTCCTATATCAGTTCAGTGGGCTGCTGTTTTAAACATGCCACCAAACGGCGTTATGCCTTCATTTAATGTATCCAACCATGTTTATTCCGCAGGTTCAGACCCAAATGTAAAAGTACCCAGCGGTATAATTTATTATGTTCCGATACAAATTACAAATAATCAACCGGTTCCGACCCCGAATGAGTATCAGCAGCTCATCCTCGTAAACTCCTCTGCATACTTAAAATATGAAGCCCCTAACCTGGACAATGTGGAGTTCTTCTACGCAAACGGAACGGTGATACCGAGTTGGTTGGAAAGCAATAACGAGAACACGGCGGGTTCAATAATCAACCTAATAGTAAAGGTAACTCCGGCTTATCTTTCTTCCGTAATAGTTAATGGCCAATATATGCAGGTAAATTCGAGTGGCTATTTAGAGTTAAATGATGTTGAGCCTGGAACTTATTCGATACTGGCTGAGAACCCCTATTATAGGTGGTACTTCAGCAACTACACAGTTACTGCAGGTACGTACCATATAAACATAGATTTAATGCCGGCGTACAAATACCACGGCGAAGGTGAGCAGTACCCGTGGATTCAAGTAGGGCCCGCGTTCTTTCCAAATCCGTTTAATTCTCAAAACACAATATACCTCAACGCTTCAGGGCACATAGGTCTTATCCAAATAGATCCAAATAATCCCGACATAATATACATAGCTTCTGGGACGGCAGAGGATGGTATAATGGGCCCAATCGGGGATGGAGGGGTCTATGAAACCTACAACGATGGTGGGAATTGGCTTCCGAGAGATTTCGGGCTTCCGTACGGCCCTATTTGCGGATTTTATATGGATCCAAATAACCCCAACGTACTATTGGTCTCCTTTACGAACAATGGAATTTATAGAACTGATGATGGAGGCCTTTGGTGGTATAAAGTGTCCAACATAACGGGTGCCAACAATTTCAAACTGAGCGGACAGAAGATATTTGCGGGGAGTAACGTAGGAGTTATAGAAAGCGATGACGATGGCCTGACATGGAGTATAGTTTATAATTCACAATATCCGGTTGGGCCAATTTCGATCTCGGGCAGTGATATATATGCCTTGGTGTGGGGACCGGGGGCACCGGGTATCGGAGAGAGTTACATATATATGATTAAGTCGAACGACCTCGGCGCGACATGGGAAACTCTCCATACATTTATCGGGAATTATCCTGTGTTCATATCGGCCTCGCCGTTTAATTCATCTGTGGTGTATTTGAGTTACGCCGGAGATAAGTACACGCTTTTTTCAGAAGATGGCGGTATAACTATAACAAATTCGAGCCTGGTACCCGTTAAGGATGTAGTTTTTGATCCAAAGAACGAAAGCGTCTTGTGGGCTTACGGACCGGCAGAGTTTTTCTATTCATTTAATGGAGGAAAGAGCTTCAATTTGGGCATGCCTGCAACGGATAACATGGGCTTGGCTGTTTATTCAGGAAATGGCAGCATGATTGTTCTGGGGTCTGATCAGGGAGTATACCAGTCCAATGACTTCGGGTTGAATTGGAAACCGATAAGCGGGGATCTCTCTGATACCTTAACATACTCTGTAAGCGTAGGAGGCAACGGAAGTGTAATAGCGGTGGGCATGCAGGATTACAGCGCTTTCATATCAATTGACGGCGGAAAATCTTGGTTCGGCGGCAATACTCAGCCCATACCAATAGGCGGGGAGGGTACAGATATAGCAGTTAACCCGGCAAACGCCTCCTGGTTATATGCGTATGGTTGGGCGTACGGCGGGCTTTCTGTTTCTAATGACGGTGGTCTGGAATTTCAAAGCGTTGTTCCAGTTACTCCGCCTTATTTGATTCCTCCAACTGCGCTATTCATAGATCCCTATAACAACTCAAACGTATTTTTTGGATACGTACAAGGCGTATATAATGGGACGAAATACGGGAAGATGTGGGATTTGTGGACTAATTCTCCTGCCGACGTTACTACGGTAACGATGACGGGGCAGAACATGTTTTTGGTGGGAACCACCAATGGAGCATATTACAACCTGAACGGGACGTGGCTAAGGTCATCGGGGATAAGTGGCTACGTCACTTCGTTTGCTGTGGATCCGGCTAACAAAAGCGTGGTAGTGGCTGCGACAGGTATGTTTTCGCCTGGATCCCTTTATATCTCAGATGATTACGGAAAATCTTTTAGTGTTCTCAATGGATCCTTTAGTAATTCTGAAGGAGGACTTTTCGGCATCCCCATCGAAGTGTACTGGCTCAATATCACAGGCTATCCTTTGATAGCCGCAACCGTGAACAGCGGGATATTAATATCCTTAGACCAAGGAAGAAGCTGGGTTCCTATTAACTATAATCTAAGAAGCGGAGAGGTCACAAGTGTTTCATTTAACAATGGTAACCTTTATATTTCTACGTATGGCGAAGGAGTCCTAGTTTATCCTAATTTTTCAATTGACAGTCTACCAGGAACCATAAATGGATATACTAACTTTAATGATTTGAACATAACGATTAATGGACAACCCATCAACATATATGAAGGTCACTTTAGAGTATTTTTGAAGCCTGGAAATTACACCCTCTCTTATCTGCTTAATGGGGTTGCAAAAACTATAGTTATTGACGTGAAGCCGATGGGTATCTATAATATTTTTATTAATGCAACGCCCTATCGGAACTATACAATAAGATTCACAGAAACAGGTCTCCCAACAGGGACACAATGGTCAGTAACACTAAATGGAACTACTAAATCTTCAACAACAAATACGATAACATTCAGTGAGCCAAATGGAACATACTCATATAGAATAGCAACAGTGATCAAGAGTTATGTACCAGTTCCTTCATCAGGAACATTTACTGTAAATGGAGAATCTGTGAACGTATCAATAATATTCAAATTTCAAACCTTTCGTGGTAAGCTCTGTTATAGAGCTCTTTGCATACTTTGAGCTGACTATTGAGGGTTTTCTCCTATTCCTCATCTGGGTAGGGCTTGAACTTATATGCCGAAAGCACATACATTGTTGGTGCAAAAGTTATTTAAACATTGGAGAAAGTCCGTGTATCTCCTCCCTGAAGGTCGGAGGTTTGCTACTTCCCCCAAACCCCTAACACCTTTGTGAACTACCCCGCCCTAATGGGGCTTCCCGCTTCCTTGCCCCGCCTTGCCCAACGAAGGGCGTCGCACGCCTCGCACGCCAACTGCAATTGGGCCTTTAACGCCCTCGGCATCTGTCGATCGGCGCATGCTCTAAACCTAAACCCCCACGTTGGGCATTAGGAAGGCAAAAAGAAATATCTAAACGTTTCTATAAGGGGTCCATCCTCTCCCTCGCGGGTCTTTCGCTCCCCTTAACCCCCGTTAATATAAAAATTTAATATTCTTCCAACACGGCGTATTTCACAATCGGATCAGCGATCCTGTACTCGTTCCCTTCCTTTTCCACGAAACCCATCTTCACCAAGTTCCTCAAGTCCCTGGATATTGTTGCGTTGGCGACCTTTTTTCCTACCTGAGCTACCACATAGTTGAGTACGTTCTTCCACCTAGCCTTTCCTAGAGTGGCAATGGCTTTCATTATAAAAACGTAGTAAGGACTCCTAGAGAACGCCTCGTCTAGCTCCCTCTTAACCATCTTGGCTCCCAAGGACTTGACCTCCTCAAGCGCGTCGTTGCCTTTCTCTAGGTACAGTTTTCCGAAATACACTAGCCAACCGATTATTCCGTCCAGTTCTGAGACCGCCCTCTCCAGCGTAAGCTCGTCGACCTTTACCTGGAGCTCATCGAAACCCCTCCTCAGGAACTTCTTGGATTTATCCCTGTCAAAGGGCTTAAGCTCTATGGAAGTGTAATATCGACCGTAAAGTTCTGAGTTGGGATCGTCTATCCCCAGGAAGTCGTGTAACAAGCCGACCTCGCTTCCGGTGAAAACTAGGGTGATCCCTCTCATGTAATCGTAACAGTGTGATAGTAATGGTCTCAACCCTATGGTTGAATACCTTAAGTACTGCGCCTCGTCGAAGACGACTACTGCCTTTCCCAGCTCGTTCAAGGCCTCAAATATTTTATTGATATTACTTCTGGTTTCGTCTATTGAAAATTTAATTTTTACCGGATATTCCAAGGAGAGTCCAAACCTAAGAAGGATGTCCTTTACACGTTCCCTCTTACTTAACTTCAACAACGACAAATACATCTCCTCATAGAGTTTCTCTGCCTGCACCTTTTTGGACACGTCGTCAAAGACCTTTCTCACATCTACGAAAATGAAGTTGGCATCAGTGGAGTTAAGAGTGGAGAGAACTAAACTGGACTTGCCTATCCTCCTAAGCCCTAAGAGCAATATCATCCTCTCGTTCAAACTGTTCCTTAACTTCTTTATCTCCTCCTCCCTATCGAACAGATCATTTAGCGAGTGCTTCGGCTCGGTCGAAAATAACATATATCACCCCTGATACTTAGTATCACCCCTGATACTTAATCTTTGTGGTTTCGATAGCTCTTGGGGTTTTCTGCTATTTGAGGGCTTCTGACAAATCCTCTTCTACGACATACTTTTTGCCCCTCATGTATGAGAAAATTGCTCCTACGAGTACCAGGACTACTGAGAGATAGATTGAAAATCTGAGCCCTATCATAAATGAAGGTCCAATAACTGATGGGAGGAAAACATGTGACTGGCCTCCTCCCCGCCTTGAGGGTTCCCCGAGGCCTTGGGGGTTGCCATAATGGGCGCCGGTTGCCGGCCTTCGCGGATGCCCCGGCATTGCGGGAGAGATCGGCTCCCGCCCCTCATCCTCTGAGAATTGACCAGGGGAGGGCATTAAAGGGAAATGGCATTCAGAGATCTTTAAGCTTACCCGCCCTTAAGGGCGAGGCTTTCAATCTTTTGTAATGATCATTTTAATAGACGTAGGCTAGAAGCGTCCCTCCAACTCCAGCCTCCTTCGCATCTATGTGGGAGAGGACCCCCTTTGATGTCGATAGGAAGAGGAGACCTATTTGCCGGGCCGGCAAGTATTTCTCCTCCCATGCCGGTATGTCGCGGCTATTTATGAAGAAGCGGGGCTTCACTGGGCCTATGGAGTTTATGCGGCCAAGGAGGCTGACCACGTACTTCCCGCCGCGACCATCATCTATGAACTCGACCTCTCCAACGTAGCCGTACTTCTGGAGGATGCGGAGAACGTTGCCGACCAACTTGGATGAGGGCCACACAACTACTTTACTGTAGCCTCGCGCCTCCGCGTTTCTTATCATTATCAATGCATTGGAAAGCACATCCAGCATTACCATATGGATCCAGCGGATCTAGCCGTTTATTAATTTTATGCTTCGCTTGAGGCGGCAAAATTTAAATACCAATCATTTACCCATGGCGTAATGAGCGATAAAAAGGAGGAGCAAGTGAGTGGGGAGGAGCTGCTTGTCCCGATTGAGAAGTACATGGCGGCCGGCGTTAGGCTTGGCGCTAAGATATCAAATAATTACCTAATTAAGCGGGGCTTCATATTCTCGGTGAGGCCCGATGGATTGAGGATATTTAATTTGAAGAAGATAGATGAGAGGATCAGGATAGCCGCTAAAATGATGACTAGGTATGACCCATCCAAGATCGTGGCCCACTCGGTCAAACCATATGGATTCAAGCCCATGGAGATGATGTGCAAGTTTGTGGGCTGCAAGGTCGTGGCCGGCAGATTTATTCCGGGCTCATTCACTAATCCATCCCTTGATAATTATATGGATGCGGAACTACTGATAATCGCGGATCCCAAGACCGATATCCAATCCCTTAAAGAAGCCGCGGCAACGGGTATACCGGTGATAGGGCTAGTGGATACCGATAATGACCCGAACTACATTGATTTAATGATTCCATGCAATAATAAAGGCAGGGGAAGCCTTGCCCTAATATTCTGGCTATTAACTAGACAAGTACTCAGGGAACGCGGCGAAATACCGCCCACAGGCGACTTACCAGTATCACCAGATGATTTTAAGGCCAAAGCCACCCCCCAGATCCAGTAGAGGGCTAGTAATTCCCAAGGTAATTACCAGTGAGAATAATAGTATTCGGGCTCGGCTTTATAGCCACTCACTTAGCTATTGAGTTATCAAGCATGGGCGAGGTCCTGGTCACATACAGGAACCTAACCCCACTAAAGCGCGAGTATGCATCACTATTGAGAAATAAGGCTGAACTAGTTAAGATCGATCCATTAACGAACGACTTAGGAAACATAATTAATGGCGCAGATGCCGTGGTGAATGCGATTGGGGCATTAAGCGGCGATTTAAGGGCGACGCATATAGAGGTACCCAAGCTAATTACTAGGGCAGCCGTGAAGGCTGGAGCCACGCTAATTCACATAAGCGCATCAAACGTCCTGGGACCGCGTGGATCCTTCGTCACTGAGGAGGAGAAGCACTGTGAGGGGGCTGCTCCAAGCAATGAGTATGAATACACTAAGTGCGAGGGAGAGAAAGTGGTTTATGGGGAAGCAATGAAGGGAGGGATTCCCTTCGCCATAATCAGGCCGACCCTGGTCTATGGCGAGTACGCCGCCCATGGCGAGTGGCTCCTCATGTACAGGGCAGCTAAGTTAGGTATAATACCTAAGGTAAGGCTAAGCGTTTCCTCCATAAGCGCGGCCAGCCTGGCACGCATGGTGAGGGAATTGATTAGAGTGAAGCCGCATGGATTACACATGTATGCAACGGAATGCGGCCAAGTGCCGATATATCGGTTCATGGAGATCATGAGCGCCGCCCTCATGAGGCGGGTAATCAAGGTGCCAACCCCCTCATTCCTCGCAATGCTGGCGCTACCGAGCAGCGTGCGGCAACTGGCTAAGTATGCGGGGGTAAGTTATGATTGCTCCAAGTCAAGGGAATTGATTGGGGAATTAAAGTTTGATGAGGAGCAAGTTAGGAGGAATGCATTATTCCTAAAGAGATTAGAGGAGTTGAGGATCAGTGGACCATGATGAGCTATAATTGAGGAGCTTCCTCCCCAGGTAGCCGCATCCCCTTAACATCGCTTAGCTTTACTTCAGTATAATTCGAGAATAAGTGTATGGGGACCTGCATGAATCTATCCTCACTCCAAGTAGGTTTTAGTTCTCCCCTTAAGTGAATCTTAGCGCCGCAATACTTGCATTTGCCATCCTCTATATTCCACTCAAGCAACTCGAAGCCTCGCCTCCTTATCACTACTCTACCACAGCTTGGGCAGTGAGTGTTTTCCAATTCATGACCCGGAACATTCCCTATATACACATAGAGCAATCCCTCCTCTCTAGCAACCTCTGCATGCTTCTCCAGCGTCTCCACTGGGGTAGGCGGGATATCCAGCATCTTATAATCCGGGTGGAACCGCAGGAAGTGAACAGGGGTCTCAGGCCCAAGCTCATCCACGATCCAACGCGCAACGCGCCTCGCGTCGCTTAAATCATCCCCAACACGGGGCACCACTAGATCGGTCACCTCAACATATATGCCCTTCCTCTTTAACTCCCTTAGGGCAGCAAATATGGGTTCTGGGCTTGGTACCCCCACGTATCTCCTCAGGAACTTCTCGCTTGCATTCCCCTTTAGATCCACAGTGATCGCGTCAAGGAATTGAGCCGCCATGCTTATCGCCTCATCAGTCATGTATCCATTGCTCACGAATGAATTGAAGAGGCCCCGCTCATGCGATAGGATTCCGACATCCCTCGCGAATTCCATGAATATGGTCGGCTCATTATATGTGTAGGCGAAGCCGTGAGCCCCATAAGCGGCAGCTAAATCAACAAGTAATTGCGGCGTTACCTCGAATCCCTCCACTCTTCGCCTTTGGCTTATATCGGCATTTTGACAATACTGACAGAACCATGAGCAGCCCGTGGTCGCTATGGAGAACACGGCGCTGCCTGGATTAAAGTGATAAAGCGGCTTCTTCTCGATGGGATCTATGTGCGCTGCAATTACTCGACCATAATTCATTAAGTAAAGCTTGCCATCTATATTCCATCGAATTCCACACGCGCCCCAAAGCCCAGGCGATATTCTGCATCTACGTGGACAGGCCGTGCACTTCACTACTCCATTACTGAGCTCCTCATATAGTTGAGCCTCTTTCATGACTTATTTCTCGTATCTCTCCTTATTAACCATTCCCTCCAGTTCACGCGCTATCTCTATCCAGCTCTTTCCGCTTCTTGCCATCTCGATAACCATCATTCTAGTCTTTTCCGCGCACACGAGGAAGTCGCGTACAACCATGTCCCTAATCAATGGATTAACATTAATCATGTTGCTTAGCTCCAGAACCTCCGCCAGGAACCTGGCCAACACGAATTCATTGCTTAGCTCTATTATTTTGCTCATAACTGCCCAGGCGCTTTGTGGATCCCTCACTTGAATGCCTAGCCCTAGTAATCTTGATGATGAGTCAAGGATCTTCATGCATATTTGAACCGCGTTTTCAGGAGTTACCCTAGATAAATCTTCACTTAGTTCATTTTCCAGGTAACTCACTTCCTCTCTACCACTATTATATCCTCATTAACGAAAATGTTTTCCGGCTTAAACCCAAATTCCTTAAGTATTTCCCTAACCTTGTACCTATGATCGCCCTGTATCTCTATCTTGTTTCCCTTGATGGTTCCTCCAGCAGCTAATCTACGCTTTAATTCCTTAGTTAAGTCATCTATCTCGAGCTTCCTAATGTCGCTGCTATCTATATCGATGACCGTGACATAATGGCTGCGCCTCTTCTCAGCACTAATCCTAACTATTGCTTGCTCCTTGGCTATTTCCTCCGTTATTTCCTCATTATTCCCGAGAAGAGAAGAAAGTAAGTCCTCCACATTATCCTGCTTTTCTCCAATGGTTCCATCATCGGACATGCCTTACTATACCCCCATTCATTAGCCCACGCACTAATTTAAAAGATTTTCGCCGAACGCCCATAATTAAATGCCTATTAACCAAAGCACTATCTTACTGACCTCCTTTCAGCCCCAAAGGGCGAGATTTGTCGTTCGTTTTATCAGGGGGACCTTAAGCGCGAAAACAAGAATTAATGGATTCGGCATAAATTAGGTTTAAAGATAATCCTCGCCCCCAGATGGAACGAGGCTTATTTTTGAATTGCTTTCCTTATTTAGCCGATAGCTTACGCGCTTCGCGCTCGGTCTCCTTAAGCATGAGGATGTCGCCAACCCTCACGGGACCCTTAATGTTCCTAGTAATGACTCTGCCCTTATCCCTGCCCTCAAGGATCTTAACCCTAACTGTGCTAACCTCGCCTGCTATTCCGGTTCTATCAAGTATCTGAACCACGACGGCAGCAGATGCATCCTCATAGGGGCTCAGCTTCTCCTCGCTGGCCACCTAACCTCACCGTCTCTGCCTGCGTTGAGGCTCCTCCTGGCGCTGCTGTGGTTGTATGGGATTCAATCCAGCCTTGGCCCTAACATCATTTAATTGAGTAACTAGGTCCTCTAATTGTTGAGACGCTTGGCCCGGCTCTATTATAACCGCAGCCGCTGCCGTGGCCTCTATTCCAGCCGACTTACCTAGCTTCTCCTTGCTTGGAACATATATGTAGGGCACTCCCCTCTCCTCACATAGAAGAGGCAGATGAGCCACTATTTCCGGCGGATCCACGTCCTCAGCTATTAGAACTAGCCTAGCCATGCCTCTCTCTATCATTTTAGTGGCTTCATTGCTTCCCTTCTTTATTTTGCCGCTCTGCTTAGCTAAACTGAGCACCTCATACGCCTTATCCGCTAACTCGGGCGGCACCACGAACCTAACATAGAATGGCTTGCCCTGCGGCGGATTCCCGTAGAAGGTCCTCGGGTCTATGGAACTCATGTACCCTCAACGAGCCATATAATAGGCGGTTAAAAATTTTCCGCAGAGCCAACCCAAATCCCCTCATCATTGGAGAACATCATTAAATGATATTGCTCATTCATATTTACATTAAAATTATAGATGCATTGCCGACCTGGAGTTAAATCCCATTCACGGAGGCCACTAATTCAAGCAAGCTAGTCCTCAGTGAATCCAAGTCGCCAATGAAGTTATTAAGCATGGCTATATCAATTATTGGGATCGGCAACTCCGCGTCCTCCTTCTTCCAGGAAACAATGATTGGATATATGCGTGCGTAATGAATGGGGAGCCCAAGCCTTTGGATTACGCTTAACCAATTATCCCTTATCAGCTTAGCCTTCCTTAGATGCGACTCAGCCACGCTCTTCATAGCGTTCCTCCTCCACTTCTTTGCCTCAATCAGCAGTACATCGCTTCCCTTCACGGAGATAAGATCTATTTCCATTGATTCACCGCTCAATCTAAGCCTAACGTTTCGCAGCACCGCGTATCCCCATCGATCCAGTATGAATCCCACCAAGTCCTCGAATTCCCTCCACTCGATCCCATCGATTAATTCCCCTAATCCACTTGGATCCAACTGCAGCGCCAAGAAGAGTCGAGGCACGGTTAATTTCCAGTAGGAACCAACCCAAGTATTAAGGTGCTCAATCCCTTCGCTGAGCGAGTTAAGTATTCTGCTAATGATGTCCTCCCCAAGATTCGACTCATTCATCAGTGACTCCAGCGAAAAAACTTGATTAGACCTACTAGTTAACTTAAAAAGCGACTCCACGAATCTATGAATTACGTGATGACTTATTTCATCCATGAATGGGTGATTAGAGGGTCAGGGTCTGAGAAATACTTTTCGCCACCAATTAGTCCAGGAGCCCCTCCTCAGCTATCCTGAAGAGAGCCTCCTTCTCTGGATGCATTGGGGAATCAAATATCTTAGCTATCCTAGTATTCTCCTTGCTTTTCCTGAGCCATAGCCTATACGTTGCGCCATGTGCAACCACGTTGCCGCCCGCGGGTTTCTGTGGGTTCCCAAAGAAGACATCGGGTTGCGCTATTACTTGATTGGTGAACACCACGGCTATATTATATAGATCCGCTATCCTGAGGAGTTGGCTAATGAAGTGGTTAAGCTTTTGCTGGCGATCAGCCAAGTTCTCCCTCCCCGGATACTCCGCCCTGAAGTGAGCCACAAGGGAATCAATAACTATTAGCCTTATGTTCTGTTCCTCTATTATCTTCTTCGCCTCATCTATTATGATCATTTGATGATCGCTGTTATAGGCCCTTGCATATAATATGTTGCGAAGCGCCTCCTGTGGATCCAATCCCCTATACTTAGCTATTTGAATAACCCTCTCCGGCCTAAACGTATTCTCGGTATCCACGTACAGCGACTTCCCCCTAAGCCCACCCTTATCCTCAGGTAATTGAACCATAACCGCCAATTGATGGCATAGCTGAGTCTTACCCACGCCGAACTCACCCACCAACTCAGTTATGGCCCTAGTCTCAATGCCTCCCCCCAATAGCTCATCTAGAGCCTTAACGCCTGTCGATATATACTTCACGCTTCTCCTATTCTCATAGACCTCAAACGCGGTCACGAATGACTTAAGACCAATTAATCGCTGGGCTGATTGAATTATTTGCTTAGCCCTATCCTCGCTGCCAACAACGCCTAATAGGTCACGTATGCTAGCGTACGCAACATTACGGGCATTCATGAATCCAGCCTCCTTAAGCTTTTGGGCAGTTACCTTGCCCACTCCATCTATCTCCTCGACATCTATTGCCTCCCCTTGCTGTGGTTGCTCCTCCGCAGCCACTGGTTCCTCCGCCTCTCCCGTCTCCTCACCATACTCCTCCGCCTCTCCCTCAATAGCGTCTTTTTTCTTGGGCATTCTCTCAACAATCCACAATTTAAACCCTTGTTTAAAAACCTAACTAAATAAATGGGAGCCAATCATGCAACGGTCAATGAATCTTTAAAGGCTATTCGCGGTTCCCGATTTTAGTTGTAATGCAAGGAGGGCGTAGTCACGTTATTCCTGGAAACTTAGGACTTGGTGATTATTTTCAATTACTGGGAATCAGCGTTGCATAATTCGTCACTCCTCCACAAAGACCCGTAGCTCATCATTTCCCTGTGGAGGAGGAGATCTCATTTATTAATTTGATGGGGGTCATCTTTGTCTCTGTTCTCTGCTTGTTCATGTTCTCCATTATTTCGTCAAGCTGGTCCTCTAACTTGCTTACCCTCTTATCAACGTAATTAATGAAGTAATTAAGTGCAGCCCTCACCGGCGCATTGACTATTCCATTCAGGTAGAACTTATTAGCTATGTCCTTAGCCCAATAAATGCTATGGTGAAAAACTGCCTTCAATAGCTCTATATGTTCCGGCAGTAAGTTATACTTATAGAGCCAACCGCCTTTATCGCTCCTCACGTGATTCATGGGAACATAGAATAACGGCACCAATAGGCTTCTATATGGTCTCATCCTATCCACTAGCTCTATCGTCTCCATTACATCATCCGGAGTCTCCCCGGGGAGCCCTATTATCATCGTGACGGCCGGAATAAGCTTAACCTCATGCATGACCGATAAGCCCTCCGTGACAACGGTCCACCAATCCTCTATCTTATATGGAGCGGCCTTGCCCGGCATAATCATCTTGGCTAGCCTCCTGGAGCCCGTTTCCAAACCAACCTCGGCGCCCCACCAATCCTGGTTCTCGTCCTCTATTATCTCCGCTAACTTGGTTCCCATCTTGTACTTCGTCTCTCCATATAGGAAACCGCCCAGCGTGGTGTGGCTCCATGCAATGGTCTTATAGTAGGACTTAACCAATTTATGCAAAGCTATTAATTTATCCATATTGGGCTCAATAGTGTCAGAACCATAGAGGGGCACATCATCTGAGTGAATCAATCCATGAACAACTCCATTCCTTACATTGATCTTCAACTCCTCCTCTATCTTGCTCAGCGGATACCAACGCATGGGCCTCAATGTGACTGAGCAGAAAGAGCAACCCCTTGGACAGCCCCGCCCTATCTCTATTAACCCATTCACGCTGGCTCCCTTTATAGTCGGTATCTCATCAACGCTAGGCACATCCCGCCTACCTACATATATGTACTTGGGAAGCGGTTCGTCATTGATTGCCCGCTCAACTAAGTCAACCACGAGCTTCTCCGCCTCCCCATCAAACACAGTATCGATTCCGAAGTGATTAATTAATTCAGGAAAGTAAAGCCACTGCCACGCAGAGGGGCCGCCAACCATGACCTTCAATCCATTCCTGGCCTTAGCTTCATCGATTCTCGGCTTGATTCTAAGCATGAACCTCTTAAATGTTAAGGCATTCAGCGGTTCCTTCCCGACAATCACCGCCCAAGTAGAGGACGGCGGATTAAGGCCGAAATAATCATGATGGCTTAGCATGAGTACCTTAGCCTTACTCAAGTACTTATCCACGTGATCTGGATCTATTATTGCAGCATTTATCCCAGCATCAATTAATGCGGCCTCCACCTTCCGCATGCCGTATGGAGCCTGGATTGGACGACCCAACTTATCGGTCTTCACCTTTGGCTCTGCTAACCACTCATGAAACTTCTCGGAAAGGAACGTGAAGGGGCCAAGCGTGACGAAGATTGGTCCAGTCGACAAGAATCCTAGGAACTCCTTTCCATGATAATTACTCATCATTGATCGATCTGTGGTCAAGATAACATCAAAACCGTTATTGCTTGATACCATGACTACGCATAAGCGTAACGGAAATAAATATTTTTTGTCGCAAAGCAAACTGTGAAAATAGCTATGCAAGCAAAAACAACGACGCTATGGAATTCGAGCAGGAACCCCTTACGAATCAATGAGAACAGGAATATTTCTCCATAATTCATGGGAAATAAAGGTATTGGCCTTAGATCAGAGAAGCTATGCTGCACATAAAATCTCATTAGTGTTTATTTTTTATGTATCTTGTTTATGGATGCGACATTATGAGTATTGCAATGACTATTCCGTATATCGCTATCGTCTCAACGAAGGCCAGCACCAGCAGGAACATAACCATGTCCCGCTTCTCCAGAGATGCGGAAACAATAGCGGCTCCAGCCGTACCCATGCCTACGCCGGCTCCACCGGCCGCTAATCCAAATGCCAGACCGGCACCTATTAGTTTCTCTCCGCTTGGTGATGTTGAGGAAGAGGTCGTTGCATTGGAGCTAGCGCTAACGAGCATTGCCGCAGCCAGCATTGCCAGGGCAGATATCATTAATGCTTTTCTCCATTTATTTCCAGCCATCATACTATTCGAACCTATCTTCATCATCCGATTTTTAAGCATAACTCTTATGCGGCCACACGTACCAAATAACATCGAGCCTCGCCCTTTGGGAAAGGAAAGCTTGCTAGAAGAGATACCAAGCATCCTTAATTAAGCTGAGCATGTACTTGCGCTCGTATTGTCTAAATGCTTTGTCGCTGAACCTCTTCCTGAGTGCCTTGGCGAACTTAATGTGGGCGCTAGCCACTATTGCTTTACGGGTTCTTGATGGAGGGTGCTCGGAGCCGTGATGCATGTGATTGCTCATAACTATCCAGGGAGTCTCCCTAATCCCGCTCAAGTAAGCCAATATGCCTAGTACTCCCTCATCATTTATGAATGGCCTAAGCTCGGGCGGAACCTCTAGGAACGCCTCCTCCACCTTCCTAATGATGCTTAATTCAGGAAGCTTTCTGTAAACCACGACTTGCTTGGGCCCAATGAAGAGAACAGTGCCCTTCCTCCTCAAGCCCGGCTCATACACCCTGTACCCAAACACTGGAATACTGGTTTCCCCTAAGCTTATTTCCCCTATTTTCCTACTCCTCAACATGGTGTTTGGGGCGCCTCGGTTCCAAGCCTCCCTATCTAGGACAGTGTACATGTCGTAATTCATTGATGAATGTGCCTTTGGGAAGAGGGGGTCAAGGATGTTATCGCTATCCATTATTGCGACGTCCCCCTCCCCCTGAAAGTCGCTCAGCATTGTGAACCACGTCCCACTCCTACTACGCCAATTACCAACCCTCACCTCAATAGTGCTGGGAATCACTTTACTCAATACCTCCCTCTGCCTATCGTGAAAAACATTATCGACATAAACAATCGCTCTCCCCGGCTTAATTAACTCAACGTTACGCGTGAAGTACTCCAACACCTCGTGAATCCTGTAAAACGGCATATATGTGGCCAGTATCATTTAAAATCAGAGTCCAATAATGGGGTTTAAAAAACTACAGGAGGGAAAGAAACTGACTCCTTCCCGCCCTAAAGGGCGAGGCTTGTGGTCCGTTTTGTCATTGCGTAGCATTATAAAGGAGCCGTTCCTTAATGGGTTTGGAAACGGTTCTCCAGCGATTAGAGAATGTTTTGAATTATTGATTTGGCGGTGGTTGCATCTATTCCATTTGTTTTCTCCACTTCCCCGGTTCCCCTATTATATGTGAAGCTACCCTTCTCGCTGTAAATCCTGATCCTGTGGCTGAATACTCTCCGAATCGTGTCTGAATTGATGTGCCGCTTCCTAGAGTAATCAAAGTTTGACCCAAAGCTCTCAGCCATGGCTAGCCTAGCCCCAACCCGAGTCTCCTCGCCCTGAGCAACGCTTCGAATTATGGAGGGGAGTTGAGTAAGCGAGACGAAGGATCCGCCCTGCCTCGCTGGCTTAATTCCGCTTGGCCACCTAATGTAGAGTGGAACCCTTAGGACGCCGTCCTCCAGGAAGTACCCATGGCTGAATCCGCCGTCTCCCAATAATTCCCCGTGATCCGAGGTAACTATTATTAGCGAGTTATCCATCACTGGTTTAAGTCTCCTAATTATGTTGATTGCTTGGCGGGTCGCGTAGCTGGAGTGAATTGGGTATCTCCGCCTCCATATCTCCACGGCCTCCTTCGGAGGCTCTCCATTGAAGACCGCGTCCAGGAACGCATTTACCGAGAGGGAGTCATCTATATCGTCGGCAACGTAGGGGGCATGTGCCTCCATCATGTTAATTAGGAGGAAGAATTTATCTCCCAAATCTATTCCAGTCCTTTTCCCGCCCTTAACCGCATCATCCAGTATCTCCATTATTAGGCTGGAGCCCTTCTCAAGTATCGGCTTCTCAGCGACTCCCATCCTAGCCAATAATTGATCCGCCTTACTCCTAATGAAGTAGTAAGCACCCTTAATCACTAAATCAATGCGTCCCTCCCTTAATAGGTTTCTGATGAGCTTGATGTGGCTTTTCCCGTACTGTCTAAGCAAGTCGTTTAAGTACGCATCGCTCAGCGAGTAAAGAAATCCCCTTAAGTGAATGGATTTATCGACCTGCTGAAACCCATAGAATGGAGTTATGAAGGGATTGGCGCTGATAATATAAGTCCTATAACCATCCCCCCTCAACTCCCCTAATATTCCGCCACTCAATTCGCTTAGCCTACTTATCGATAATTCAGCCATTTTCTCCCCAACATATACTCCATATGATTCGTGAACCCCATGCTGGCTTGGGTACATTCCCGTGATTAGGCTCACATGGCTTGGCAACGTCCATGGCGCCGGCGCAATGGCATTCTCATACTTAATGAAGCCCAACTCACCAAGCATCTCAAGCCCTCTCCCATAATCCTCCCTCAACGTATCAATGATCAACACAACTACATTAAGCATTAAAGCGAAATAGCGGGTAAGCTTAATAGGATTACTATGTGGATAATTGCGAAACAGCGCGAAACAAAAGGTTACATGTATCCATACTTTCTGAGCAGCTCCATTATTCCCTCCTTGTCCTGAGCCCTGCCCACCCTCTCCGGCGTTCCCTCCAAGTCCTGCTCCCAAGCCGGCTTATCCCCGGTGGGCTTGGACTCATACTTATCATCAATGCTCCTAAAGCCCCTATAGTATAATGGATTTATGGGCAACTTATTGCCTAGGGTATAGTCCCACACATCCCTCTCCGTGAATGGGAGAATGGGGTGAACCCTCACGTGAACCGGGTTCTCGCGCCTACTGAAGAATACCTCACCAGCCCTCGCCGGGTTCTCGTCCCACCTAATGCCTATCAATACCCCCTCATACCCCCCATCCCTAATGAACTCATTCATGGGCACTGTCTTCAATAAGTGATTGGCCGCCACGTTATTTAGGGCGTAGCGGAAGGTGGGGGCCGTGTAGCCTATCCTAACTAGTTCCTCCCTATCTCCGGGCGATAATTCGCTTACCTTCACTTCATCGCCGTACCTATACCCCTTAAGCCTCTCGTTGCCCTTGAATATGACCTTGATGCCCCACTGCTTCTCCACCTCCTCAATGAATTTGAGTGTCTCCTCAAAATGCATATAATGATCAATGAAAACCACGTCGAATTTCCCGCCGCTTCTCTCCTGCGCCTTAAGCGTGGCGTGCAGAACAACAGTGCTATCCTTCCCAGCGCTCCACACAACCACCACCTTCTTAAAAGTGGTTAAGGCAGCCTCAGCAACGGCCTCGGCTATAGTTGCTTTATACTTCAACGGCAGCAAGTCAAGTCTCCTTTGTGGCGTTGTCTTGCTGAGAAGTATTGTTAGGTATTGTTGTGGGTCAAGACCCCGTGCCTCGCTCTCCTCCAGTATCCTCCGCGCTAATTGTCCTGAAATCGATAACATATAACCCCCTGTCCTCCCAACTATTTAAAGGATTCCTAGAGCTGCAATGATGAAAAGGAACTATAAGTCCAAATCTTCTAGGGCTGGGAAGAGATCAATTAGAGCTTTGGCTTTCCAGTGTTGGCTTCTTCCCCATCATTTAGCTGGGGCTTATTGATCGTTATGTTGGCGTCTCTTAGCACGAAAAAAGTTAAAGCAATAGGGATTATGGTGGATTTGATGTAGATGAGGCTTAGTCCAAGGGTTTTAGGCTTTGTGTCGACGCTGCTCTCGCTGCTTAGTGGGGCCGTGTATAATATAGCCATAACCAGGAAATTAACGCTGGATTACTTGGGGCTCTTAAATATTGTTAACGCTGCCGTCGCCTTCTCGTCTCTTCCCGTGGCTATTCCATCATTTACCGTGACCAGGTCCGTGGCGAAGGATGGCTCCATCGACTTGATCAATTCATTCAAGCTGATAAGCGTTTTCTATGTGATTAGCGCATTAATGTCAATGGCATACCTAGTGCCGTTATGGAGCGAGGCCGGCGGCTCCGCCTTCCTGATTCTAGTGATCACTTTATTAACGGCGCTAATGAGCTATATTCAATCAATTACTAACGCCGCTCTATTGGTCAAGAATCGATCGGCATTCATTGGCTCAAGCATAATTAATTCAATGGCGAAATTATCGGTGATACCGTTAATAATGGCGCTGAATTGGTCCATAGAGGCGGTTCTATGGAGCACCTTCATAATAGTGCTCGTTTCCGCCGTTTATGCATTAATCAAGACCGTGCCTCTTCATAGGGCCTCGATGGGGTTTAGGGCCATGTTTAGGTGGGCACTAAGTGCTTCCTGGGTATCAATGATGAATTCCATTGCTGACACCATTTCATCCCTCAGCACAGAGGTGATAGGGTTGCTAGGCACACTAATTGATTTAGGCGTCTGGAACGTATTAAGAGCTATTGGTAGATTATTCACGATGCCCAATGTAATACCTAGCATAATGTATGGGGAATTACTGGAGCGGAATAGGGTGGAGGTAGCTTATAGGGATATGTTTTTATCATTATTCATAAACACGGCGATAGTGTTGACAGTGGCCGGCTTTGAGCCGCTCATAATAGATCTATTGAGGCCCAATGATCTCAACCTGATAGGCCCATTATTCCTACCAATACTTCTATTCCTTATTTCAAACACCGTATCCCTAATAAATACGTTCACGGATAGCCTGATAAGCGGAGTGGATAGAGTGGACTTCAAGGGGGAAATTAATCTAGGAACCTATTGGGGGAGCCACATAGGGTTCTCCAAGATGCTTCACCTAGTTAGGGCCTCGATATACATAGTTCTAGCCATACCCATCTTCTACATGATTCGGGGCCTCCCATTCGCGATAGTCATGGCATTCTCCATCTCAAATATAATAGGCTTCTCGGTCTCGTTCACGCTGAGGATGATTAGGATAAGGAGGATGCGAATAGATTTTCCAGCATCGCATTTATTGATTGATTACGTGGCGCCAACGCTAGTCTCGGCTGCCGCCATTTACTTAGTGACGCTTTACCTGCGGTTCAAGCTGGTTCACGACGTATATGTAACGCTTGCCGAAATAGTTATTGCATTTCTAGTATCAACGTTGGTATACCTAGCCATAACATTGCTGATATCAAAGCGGTCCCGTGATTTGTTTAGAATGATTATGAGGAGCCTTAGACTAATGCTGGCCTCCTCCCCGTGAGTTTTCTAGTTCTTTTTAATAACGTAGGTCTAAGGCAGTGGCGTTTCCTGGGGCTCCATATTTTCATATTGATCAGCAATTCCAGCGCATATCATCCTCATCAACCAAATGCCTTATCATCACGAAGAAAAGCCTCAGCTCACCTCCTTATAATCACTCCCTCATTGATTTTACATATTGAGGCAAGATTTAAGTCTTTACCCGCTCCCTAAGTCCGTGGATAGGGTAGTAGTATTGGATGGCTATGATGATGAGCCCGCTGGATTAGGGGTACCGCCGTACCTAGATATATACGCCAGGTACGTGGCTGGAGCCATATGGCTCATAGATTCATCTATTGATGTCAAGTACCTAACAATAGATCAAGTGCGCCGTGATTGGTCCACATTCATTAAGTTAGTCTCATCCTCTAGATTACTTGTCGTGCTTGCGGGGATAGTTACTCCAGGCAAGTACTTGGGCGGCGACCCCATAAAGCTACGGGAGTTAGTGGAGATCGGTAGGCTAGAGGTTCCCAAGATGCTTGGGGGACCAGTCGCTCGCTTCGGCTTCGGAGCTGGCGGCGGATCCATAGCTGTTCCCCGCTCATTCTTCTCTAAGTATTATGACCTAGTCGTGACTGGGGACATCGATTTAGCAGTTCATGAGGTCATCTCCAGGGGTTTCTCCCTTGAGCGAATTAGTCCAGCCATGATTCATGCCACTTATGCTAAGGTAAATGAATTCGCCGTAAAAGGGGCGCGAATAGCCACGCAACACCCCAATTACGGCGGTAATCTAATAGTTGAGCTTGAGACTTATAAATCATGCCCACGATACGTGAGCGGCGGCTGCAGCTTCTGCGCCACTGTTAGGTACGGCGGAGTTGAGTATAGGGATGAGGAGGCAATAATGAGGGAAGTCGAGGCCCTCTACTTGGCAGGGGTTAGGCATTTTAGGGTGGGTAGGCAAGCGGATATATTGACGTATAAAGCCATCGACACAGGTAAGCTTGATTTTCCCCGGCCCAATCCAGATGCCATTGATAGGTTATTCAGGGGGATACGCAGTGCTGCGCCGGGCCTTAATGTGCTTCATATAGATAACGTTAATCCCGGCACAATTTATGCTTGGCCAAGGGAAAGCAGGGAATCGCTTAAGGCAATAATTAGAAGCCACACGCCTGGGGACGTGGCGGCCATGGGCATTGAGAGCGCTGATCCCAGAGTGATAAAGCTGAATAATCTCAAGATCCTCCCCGATGAGGCCATTGAGGCCATGAAGATAGTTAATGAAGTTGGCGCTGGGAGGGGCGATAATGGCTTGCCTCATCTGCTGCCGGGAATAAACTTCGTGGCTGGGCTGCCCGGCGAAACCAAGGAAACCTATGAATTAAATAAGCTCTTCCTCCTCAGGGTGATGGAGTCGGGAATACTTGTGAGGAGAGTCAACATGAGGCAAGTCCTAGTGCTTGAACCAACACCCCTCTGGACTAATCGCTCCTCAATTCGATCCCTCATAAATAAGCATAAGCGTTTCTTTCTCTCCCTGAAGAACTGGGTTAGGACTAACTTCGACCTTGAAATGATTAGGAGAATAGCTCCCAAGGGCACCATATTAAGGAATGCATACGTGGAGGCAATGGCTAGGGGCGGGGTTTACGCTAGGCAAGTTGGTTCATACCCAATCCTAATATATGTGCCTCAGGAACTAGAGCTAGGCAAGTGGATCGACGTGGTTGTGGTGGATCATGGACCGAGAAGCCTCGTCGGCCTCCCGATACCCATAAACATCAATACTGCTCCCGGGAAGATTTTAATGATGGTTCCCGGCCTCACCAGGGATAAGGTTAACCTATTGCTGAGGAATAGACCATTTAAGTCAATCGAAGAGGTGAAGAATATAATTCAGGACGTGAATATACCAAGTTACTTGGCCTCCTTGCCCTAATGAGGGCGCGAGGCCCCGTGGATTATGCGAATTAATCACTTGCCGTTTTAGATTATTCACTGCCTTGAGATGCCTAAGGTGTAGTTCAGACCAGAATTGAATCAACGATAAAGAGAATGGCAAACCATGCCCTTCAGGTCAGGGAAGAGGTTAGTCGATCACTAGTTAATCTTTTAACATCAGAGACCCCCGTCCATGAGGGCGGGGTAGTTCACTGCTTGATTTTCCTGATCAAGTTATCGATTATGTGGATGGCGGGATTTATGCCCGTTGCTTTTTTGAATCCCGCCCAGGCCATGGTTGGATTAACCTCCATAATGAAGAAGCCATCAGCCGTATCCATTAGATCCACTCCGGCATAATCCAGCCCCAATGCCTCCGTTGCCTTAATTGCTAATTCCTCGGCTTCTTTATCTAGTTTAGCGGGAAGCGGCTCGGCTCCCTGGGCAATGTTGCTTTTCCAATCAATTCCCCTCCTGAACTCGGCTCCAATTACTTGGCCATTAACCACGACCACCCTATAATCACCGCCCCCCCTCTTTTCCATGTACTTCTGCATCAGTATTGGCTTGTTTATGTTGGTGAGGAAACTGAAGAAATGCATCGCTTCATCCGCATTCCCTATTCTGGTCACGCCGTACCCCATGGCGCTCCTCAGCGGCTTCACAACTATTGGGGATAATCGCTTGGCGGCCCAGTAAGCCGTTATCAAGTTCTCCGTGGCGACCGTGGATGGAACCGGTATCCCGGCCCTAGTTAGCTCTATCTCCGTTGCGAATTTATCGCCTGCGATCACCCATTTATCCACGGGATTACTCACCACGGTGCCCGTGTGCTCAAGGGTCTTGACAGCCCATATCCTGTAATAAAACTGCTCGAAGTCCCTGAATGTACCCATGTGCCGCAGCACGGCCCCCCTAATTCCGGTCACATCCTCATCCAAGTGATGGCCGATCTGTTGATGAACTTGAATCCTCTTATCTATATCTATCCTGAGAAGATCGACATATATCCTCCTTGGGGTATGTCCCCGATCACGTATGGCGTTCTCGAGGTCCCGCACCTCCTCCGGCGTCCAATCTATGTCGTATGCCCTCAGTATTCCTATTTCCATACTCATCGCCTCATTGCTTGATTTTAAATGTTTACTTAATTAACTTAAGGGACTGAGCGCGCCCAATAATGAGCTACACCGCGTTTGGATTAATGGATAGGCCCCTTAACCCCAGTGGATTGCCATCCGTGAGGAAGCGGTACTCAGCGGTCGGCATGGAGAGGGAACTAGGCGATATAGATAAGGTGGTTTCGGCGTTCCTAAGGGGCCGCGACAATTTGCTCGCGGTCGTGGTTGGGCCATATGGTTGGGGCAAGACTGAACTGCTTGATGCTGCCCAGGAACTAATTGAGGGCAAGGGAATAAAAGTGATTCGACTAAGCCTCAGCATAGGCCTGGACTTCAATATAATGAGTAAGATAATCGAAGCCAAGCGAGGCAATGAGTATCTCGTCGTGATGCTGGATGAAGCCGATGAATTGACGAGGCTGGTCTCCATAAGCGGCGGCATCAATGATGAAGTTAAGAAGCTCGTGATAAGCATTGGCACAATCATACGCGCAGTGTTGGAGCCCCGTAATTATGCCCACCAATTAGGACTCAACCCGGAGGACCTCTCCGGCATAATGATGATAGCTGCCTTCACGCCGCACCTCTATTATAATATACTTAAGAATAATTTGCCTGACGTATTCGACATAACGAGGGGAAGAGTGTATAGGGAGATAGTGATTGATGATAGATTCCCCTATTGGTTGTATGAGGCGGTCATAATTAATAGGTTCTCCGCCTACTCTACACCCAATAGGGAGGAGCTCAGGCAATCGTGGGGCGGGGATGAATTTTGGCCTCTCAGGAGGGAGTTCCTATCATTTCTTTACCTAGCCGTGAAAAGCGAGGAGGGAGATACCGTTACCCCGAGGAATATGATAAAGCTCACGGCGAAGCTTCTCGATAAGACCATAGAAATTGGCAAACCACTTGATGCAAGCATCTTCGCTTCATTCCTGGCAGAGGAGGTTAACTGGATTAATCTAGACCTCCTCCGCGAACTCCTAGACACGTATAGGGACCTATCCCTCTTACTGTTAAGCGGTGTGCCTATTCCGCTGGATTCATTGAGGGCCTCCCCACAGTCATTATCGGTTAGCGGCATAGTTCAGGAAGCGCTGGTTATCCCAATTGATCCCGCGGATTCCCATGCAGTGAGCGAAGTGAATAGGATGAGGATGATGTTTGGCATGATGCCCATAGCATTCAAGGATCTGCGGGACCTATCGATAGAGTATGGATCATACTACTCATCATTCAAGGGGAACCGGGTACGCCTAAGCGTGGTGCTGCCCCTAGACGCGGAGGAGGAGATCAAGCGGCTTGGGTTGCAGTATATTAAGACAGCCATGTTGAAGGCCGATATTCATAGAAGTATATTCAGGAGAAAAGAAGGAGCAGTGTTAAGTGATGTGGAGCCAATTATGAGGGAGTTGGCGCATGATGGGATTACGGCAATACTGAGGCACATGGTTAGGCTCATGTCGGGATCCGCCCAATTAAGTGCCCAGAGCAATATAGCTCTCAACGTGAGTGAGCAGGCATTGGATGCCAGGCTAGGCTATGTTGGGATTGAGTGGGATCCAGCAATGGAGAAACTAATAAGCGAGACCATACTGAAAGGAGAGATTAGGCTAAACCAATCGCCTAGAGCCATTGATGGCTTGATCCTAGTGTTGGTGAGTCAATCAATGCTTACGAAGGAATTAGATGAATCGTTAAGGAGGATTGTGTCTAGGCTTCAATGGAAAGGCATCTACCCAGTGGATAAGCATGTCCTCGTGCTCCCCATGGGCTCGGATCAAATAGATGAGGCGCGTCAATTGATCATGGGCCTAGCAATAATGGGTAAACCCAATCCACCCAATGAGTATAGGATATTCATCGAGAAGGCCAGGTCATTCCTAGATAAGGTTAATTCATTTAGGGAGGAATTGAGGAGCGAATTGCTTAGGTATACGATAGGCATACGTAGGAGGGAAAGCAAGAGGGAAAGCATAAGGCACATAATTGAGCAATGGATCTCCGGGGACGCAAGGGACTTGCCGGATTCATTCAAGTGCGGCGAGAAGCCATGCGTATCAATCGTGGAGCGCGTAGTCCTAAATTACTTGAACAAGATGGAGAGACCAGTTACCCAGAGGGAGCTAGAGTCAATAATAGCATCCATACTCCCCGTCCAATTATGGAGGGAATTCCGGGAGGGCGACTTAATTCAATTAATGAGGATGAGGGGACTGCTAATCCAAGTGAATGAGAGGATTCAACCCATTTCTTCCCAATCATTCCGGGCTGGGATCGATGATCTTTGTAGGAGGCTTGATGATTTATCCAAGTCATATGGAGAGGAGCGGGCAATCATAGAGGAGGGGAATTGGAAGATCCAAGTAAAGTTGCCGGGCTCTGGGGAATTCATGCGTAGGATAAGCAAGCTCCGCGATGATTGTAAGGTATTGGGTGCATCCATGAAGCCGAGCGAGGATGAGTTAAAGAAGTACGCCAGCATCCTGCTCTCGGTGGATGATTTAGAAGAGGAAATGGAGGAATCGCGAAGGACGCTTAACAATGAATTGGAGAACGCCAAGTCGCTGCTAGGCGCTTGTAGTGGGGTCCTAAGTAATTTAAGGACTGAGCTAGAGAGATACAGTTCCCTAGTACCTCCAAGCGTTATGGATGTCCTGAAGTCCAAGGCAGAGGAATTAACCTCTATAATAGATGAATCAATATCTAAGCTAAGCGATGCATCTCTGGATGATGCATTAAAGGCGCTGGAATCACTGGAAAGCAATTCAAAGGAGGAGGCATCGAGGATTCTGGAGATGGCTAAATCAGTGTCCAGCATTTACTCTTTGCTCCAGAACTATAATTCAACGCTATCATCAATAGAATCGCTCTCTAAATTGGTGGAGGATTGGTCGCCAACGGTTGATGAGATCGATATGGATGAAGTGGTGAGCGACTTAACTAGGCTAGTGGAGATGGGGGACATCAATCAATTAAATACTGTCTACTCCGATCTATCGGCAAAGGCTCGGCAAGTCAGGGGCTTCTTAATGACTGGTATAGAGAAGGCGCGCGACATGGTGGCTAAGTACGATAATGCGGCCAAATGGCTGGAGGCTAAGGCCATAGCTAGGACACAAATGCTAATGCTTAACCAGGTGGATCAGGATCTCGCCGATCAATTGGAGAGGATAATCAAGGCAAAGACGGAGATAGATGCCAAGCTTAAGGAAGTAGCCATTAAGGTTAATGTGCCGCCTCAATTAATAAGGTTCATTGCATTCAAGGGGCCAAACGTGGGCATAGATGAGATAGAGGCAGGCAAGGCCCTCGGCCTCGAGTCGCAGCAAGTGATCAATTACCTCGAGGTGCTTTGGAGGGCTAAATTAGTGGAGAAGAAGTATGTCTCTTGATGTAGCGGTAATAACTCCAAGGAAGTATCCCATTTGTGCAAGGATTCCCTGCATAGAGGAACCCGAGCCCCATGATATGATAATTGATTTAATGGGCAAGTACTTGGATTATGGGCTCATAACCATAATTAGGCGAGGCAGCGATGCGGTTCCATTGGTAATTGATGGTCGGCGCATAAGATCCATAATATGCTCCAATAGGGATAAATGCATGGAGTGGACGGGGGATAAACTAATCATTAATGGATATCCCCTCTCCATATACCTATCAGTTCTATATGATGAGTTCCTCTCCGAACTAATATATGTGAGGGACACGTACCTAACGGGGATTAAGGATAGGAGGAGCAAGTATTGCGTTGATAAAATAGTGGAGATAGTGCTGAGTGAGCGTAGGCGGGGTGCATCCATTACATTAATGGGGCTGGAGGCATTGATGAGGGTAGGCAAGCTAGATGAAGTCTCGCTGCCCAAATCCACGCTTCAAGTGCTGCAGGAAGCCGGTGTAGTGGATAATTACTCCCTAATTCATCCTCAACTATTGTCCCTCATTCTCAGCGAGGTGAAGCGCCGCGTCTACCCTTGATCAATTCATTAAGGGAATATATGAATTCGTGGAGATTCAATTACCTCGCCTAGAGGGAGGGCCATGGGTGCGAGAACTAGAGGGCAAAATAATCAGGTTTGAGGAGTCGCCGAGAGACTTGAATTGCTTAGTGGCAGTGGATTCAGGATTCTCTGAAATAACTTACGCCGGCGCAAGGCTCGGCCTAATAAATGTGGTAGGCATGGAATTCAGGAGCAGGGAGCGGCGGTCGCTCCTTTCTCCAATCGTGTTAGGGAAATCAATGGAATTACCCGTGGAGGCCCGAGCAGCCGAGTTCGAGGTGGCGACGCAATTAATGGAGTCGCGAAGGGATTGCTTGGTTCTACTTGATGGCACAATAAAGCTAAGCACCCCTAGCGAGAGATACATCAGAGCTAAATCAATGTTATTATCCACTGCGCGGAGCTCCAACGCTATCGTGCTAGCTCACTCTAAGGATGTCACCATAAATAGGTACACAGAGCTCGATACAGATGAGCGAATGCCGCTGTTCGTGGCCATGGAGAAGAATAGAGCCGTGGATAAGTATAATGGAGTGCTAATCACTGCTCCGCTCATCCTGGATGAATTATCAATCTTCTATGTCCAGTACAAGCCTCATCTATTGCCGATATATGTTGAATCAATTAATCCTCCCGATTTATCGCCGTTAACCACCATTAGTAAATTAGTCACTGGGGAGGGTTACCCAATCCCCCTTTACATAGTTGATAGATTATCTAAGTTAGGCAATGAAACTATTAAGTACATGAAGTTATCCATCGCAAAACTAGCAAGAGGATACGGGGCACTAGCCATACATGAAACGCTCAGAGAGATGCTGAATAAGAACTGACCCCCTCCCCGCCCTGAAGGGCGAGGCTTTCCGCCCCCTTAACCCCCATTTTGGTAAAAATGTTGGCTTAAATATCGCGTCAAGTTTTAATAATCCATATAGTTATATATGTATGATGCAGCCCCAAGTAAGCGCGAAGCTAGCTCTGCTTCTAATAAAGGAGGCATCAAGCAGAGAGACCCCAGTAAAATTGAGGTATTGCAAGGTTTATAGAACTATCAAGCACTGGTTGGGCAAGGAATACGCAGACTATATACTGGATAGGTTAAAGAGCGGCGGCATCATAAAAATAGAGGGGGAACGAATAGAAGTACTGAAGCCAGTGCAATCAACGGAATCAATTGATTCCCTAGCAAGATCAGCCAGAAGCATAATATTCAATATGCCTGCTTCCCTCCCCCCTCAAACCTAATGCGCTTTTTGGAAAACTTGTAGAGCTGAATTCTCGAATTGCCTTATTATGAGATTATGGATTCAAAGGAGGCGGAAAACATCGCCCCTTTTAAGCGGGGGAGGGCTGCATTATTCACGTTTATGCAAATCTTTTTGTATTTATTATTAACTGATTTCGTGGAGAGGTTACTGAGGCCTAGGGAGGCTTGCCAACTCCCTGTTCCCTGAGATCACAGCGTTCGCCAGGGAGAGTGACAGTGTCGTCTTTCCGTAACCTGTTGATGCAGCCAGGACTACGACTTGTCCTGGTTTCCAACTGTTAGGATCTCCGCAGTCTTCAGGGGCAAATCCCTTGGTCTCCCCCGGGGCTGAGGCCCATGAGGGAGTCAACGAACGACACAGACGACAAACCCCTCTCCCTAGCGAACTCGATCTGTCCCTTTCCGCACCCTTTCAGCGTCGTCCCGCTGAAAAACAAAACTTCTCGTCAATACCGACTTTCCGGTCCTCTATAAGATTCCCATACGCCCGGAGCGAAGCCTCTTTGAGCTCATCGCAATACTTTTAACTGTACCTACACCAGTGACTGTAGTGGGTACAGTTGTTGTTCGACCTTCACCCCAAGGAGACCGTTGGGGAGTTATTTGGGAGAGACAAGGAGATAGACTTCTCCATATCCCAGTTGCTATCAAAGAACTGGCTGATAATAGGCGGACAGAGGGAGATAGGGAAGACGAGCCTGATGAAGGTCGTAATGAACGAGATGAAGAGGAGATACGGATTCAAGGGAGTTTACGTTAACCTGAGAGGAGTCAGGAACTTGAATTCTTTGCTTAAGGCCCTTCTGGCGGAAATGAACAATAGTGTACCCAGTTTCAAGGTCTCCCTCAAGGTTAACTTTGTTTTGGGCTCCGCGGGGATAGAGCTGAGGAGGGGTGCCAAAGTGGTCAACAGCCTGATTGAACTCCTCAATTCAATTGATGAAGACGCGGTCATAGGCCTCGATGAGGTTCAGGAGATCTCTCAGGCGAGCAGGCAATTCCTTGAAGTCCTGGGTAACGTTTTCGCCTCCAACCCCAGGGTTAGGTTAGTGTTCTCCGGTTCCTACATCGGGGTGACCAGGGCGTTGTCCAACCCCTCTTCGTCTTCCCCGCTTCACGGCAGACCCCCTGTCACATTGAACCTGAGACCCTTTGATGAAGGTACTTCAAGGGATTTCCTGAGGAGAGGGATGGAGGAGTTCAACGTGTACTTCGACAGGGAGGACGAGGTGGTCAAGAAGTTGGATGGAGTTGTGGGTTGGTTGACTCTATTCGGAAACTTTTACGCAGTGAGGAAGATGAACTTTGACTCTGCACTCTCCTCCACAATCGAGGAGGGTAAGAAGATAATGGTAAGTGAATTTAAACACTTTCTTGAGAACAAAAGTAACAAGGGGATTTACACCACAATAATGAACTCGTTGAAGGTGGTGAACACTTGGAAGGACGTTAAAAGGGGGGTTGAGATAAAGTTGGGCCAGGTAGACGATAAGGAATTGAGTTTGGCCCTGGAATCACTGGTCAGTAACAACTTCGTAGAGAAGAGGAGAGAAGGCGTATACGAAATAGCGGACCCCATCTTAAGGGGGATAGATTACGATAAAATTTGAAAAGGAGATGTCCTGGGGCTATAGTTAGAGCTCTCCACCGCCTGGGCTGCCTCCTGCTCCTGACGTGCCCGTCCAGTAGGTAGACTAGTACCGGTTCTGGAGGTTCACGTCACCTGGGCCCTCGAACTCACGGTCACGTGTTTACCCGTGGCGTAACTTTTCCTTTAATTACTTCTAATTCCGCCACGGGCACCCCTCTCAAGGGATCATACACGGTCGCTCTTAAGTCCTTGGGGCTAGTCGAGGGAAACACCACTACCCTCCCATCTACCTTTTTGCCAAGTTAAGAGGTCGTTAGGTTTCACTTGATAACGGGACGTCAGTTAAGGGACTACCATTCAGCGGTTGTGGGATTTTCCCTTGAGTACCGCCCTGTAATCTAGGGGAATTCTAATATGCCCTAGCATTCAACTTTTATCACTAGGTCGAACCTACTTTTAATCTAACACGGATTCTAAGTTACAGCAGTTATGGAGTTTCTCGTTAGGTGTAGCCTTGAAGTCAAGGCAAAATCTAATAGCGGCTGTAAGTTAGAAAATTCGCTGCGGTTCCTGGAAACTATCGCATAAGGGCCACAAGGGTGAACCCGTGGTCCTGGCAAAGTTAAGAATGTAACGCTTCCACGTAACCATTCGTTATTTTTAATTACTTCTAAATATCGTTTTAATTAAATAATGTCTATATAGTATTACAATATAGTTTTTATTGATGATCTCCCAACTGATGACGGGCACTGCTCACGAGGGTGGGGGAATTAAAGTATTCAAGGCAAATGCTAGGTATTTGGAGAGTGGTAAAGTTTTGTTGGAAAGGGATTCCATTGCTCCACTAGTTGAAGTACCCCACAAGGGGGTACCATATTCCTGAGACAGCAGTTATGGGACTTTCCCTTAAATATCGCCCTGTAATCAAGGCAAAATCCAATAACTGCTGCTAAGATTTGGCATGCCCCCTTAGGCCTCAGTAGTCTCCCCATAAACTAGTTGAGAACAAATGAATATGCATTTCCGTGAACGTGGAAAGGATTCAGCCCTCATCGCTCTCACTCCACCGAGATAAGTGACGCCAATCTCCCTATGGCCCGAACAACCCTGTTGTCCTCCCTGCTCTCCCTCGCAATCAATCCCGCGTAGTCCCTCAATCCCCTGAAGGCCAACGCCTCCTTCCTGAGGGCACCGTTGACGGTCTCGTACAACTTTTGGACAAACGTGATCGCCTCCTTGGGCGAGTCCTTACTTAGGGAGTACCTTAGGACGTCCTCAAGGTAGTTCTCCCAGTTCCCTGTGAACGTCTTGTTGAGTCCTTCCCTTATCCTCTTCAAGTCCGAGAAGTAGCCCCACTCACGCTTATCCTCTGACCCTCCTTCACGTGGTCCTCCTTCACGTGGTATACCATGACCGGGGAATCCAGGGGTAGATGAACTGCTAGCCATAAGGAGAAAGCCCAGGGGATCCCCGCGCTCTCGGGAAACTTCACTTTATAAATCTCAGGGGTTCAAAGGGGATGGAAAACCTCGCCCTTCAGGGCGGGGTAGCTCATATTTAATGCATTGAGATCTATTTGAACCATCATCATGATGTTTAGGTTCCCTCCTAAAAATCCTTCGCTTAATGGCGCAGCATTTATTAATGGTTTTCAGATATCGGTTTCGATGACAGATAAGGTAATGGTGGCATCCAGCAACGGCATGGTTACTGGACCTGGAGAGGGCGAGTACCTGATAATCTATGAATTAAGCGGCGATGGGTTCATGGAGGTGGGGAGGGAATTAAATCCAGGATTAAATGCAACAATGCATAGAGGCCTCTATGCATTGAAGAGAGCCAAGGAGATAGGCGCCTCATCGATAGTGGTAACGGAGATAGGGCCACCGGGTTATAGAGCGGCCCAACAATGGGGATTAACCGTGTACGTAGTGCCTGAGGGGACAAGCGTAAACGATGCATTAGCAATGTTAGCGAGCGGCAAGCTAAGGCCAGCAACGGGCCCAACCCATGGACATGGCCACCATGGACATTAAGCCGTGCAATTATGTTAAAAACAAAAAATTAAGCTGGTTCTTCATTTTTCTCAATGAAATATTTGTGGAGAAAAATTTAATATTTAATTAAATCATGGCGGTGCCAGTGAGGATTCCCTTATTCATTGAATTCGGTGGAAAGAGGGTTTTAGTGCTTGGAGGTGGTTACACGGCAACAAAGAGGGCCGAGAAGTTCTTGGCGGCGGGTTCCTTTGTGACAGTCATAGCTATGGAGGTCTCCAGCGACTTAATGAAATTAAGAAGTAACGGCAATATGGATATATTGATGGGTGATTTACGCTTGCTTGATGTTGATTTCATCATGCATGGATTTGACCTAGTAGTGTATGCTGTTCCGGACGAGGAGCTGCGGATTAGAATCAAGCGAGCCGCTTCTCGGAATAGGATCCTATTTAATGATGCTACTGACTCGATTGGGACAGAGGTTGTGGTTCCATTTGATGGTGATTATATGGGGGTTCGCATAGCGGTTACCACTGAGGGCAAGAGCGGTGTGGCGGCTAGGGCTGTCAGGGATTACTTGATAGATACATTATCGAGTAGTCCAGATATGGGTAACTTCATATCGGTCTGGTACATGGTTAAGGAAAAGATAAAGAGCAGCGTGGATTCACCGGGGAAGCGTATGCGGATATATATGAGGCTGAGGGATGACGAGTCATTTAAGTCCCTGGCGAGAAGCGGTAATGTGGAGGATGCGATGCGTTACGTGGAGGAGGTGATTAGGAATGGATGATCCAGAATTATCAAGTAGGTTGAGCTCGATCATTGCTCTGGCGGTCACCCATAAGAAGGCCAGCACAATAACATTAAGCAGCATATACTTGGATGAGGACAGCGCCTATGGGGAGTTATTGCAAAAATATGGCGAGGCATTCATCTTCCAGACCTGTAATAGAGTTGAAATATACGTGCTCGACTCGAAGAGGAGGGGGACTGAAACTATTCTGCAAGTATTTCATGAAAGCTCGGCTACAGTTAAGTCGCTGGGCGATTTCTACAGTGGGCTAGATGCTGTTAATCACCTATTTAGGGTTGCTTCCGGCCTGGAGTCAGCCGCAATAGGTGAAAGCGAGGTTCTAGGCCAATTAGAGAAGGCATTTCAAGCAGCAATTAACAGGAGGGCTCTGCATGGAGAATTAAAGTTCGTAGTGGAGCGAGCAATAAATGTTGGAAAAAGAATCAGATCCATTAATCCCAACTTATCCAGGGGAGCAATTAGCCTAGGCAGTGTGGCCGTTGATTTCTTGACCAGGAAAGGCGTGTCTAGGGACTCATTAATAGGTTTAGTCGGCGCCGGCGCCATGGCATCGCTAATCGCGACTAAGCTCCGTGAGAGGGGATTTAGCGAGGTGATTATTTTCAATAGGACTCTCGAGAATGCCAGGAAACTGGCGGAACAACTAAATTACAAATATGAACCCCTCGACTCCTTGCGCAATTACCTGCCTCGGCTCTCGGCATTAATCACAGCAATAAGGGTTAATAAGCCAATTCTATTGAAAGATGATCTTACGCTTCTCCCACCGGGCTCCGTGGTTGTGGATCTAGGGATCCCCCGCAATGTGGAGGGTCCAGTGGTTTCAATAGATGAATTAAAGAAATTCATGACTATGCTTAACGAGGAGAGAATAAAGGCAATTAAGGATGCGGAGAGAATTATTGAGGCAGAGATAACTAACTTCGAGTCCCTCTACAAGAGGAAAATAGTAGAGATGGAATTATCATCATTTATTTCAAGGCTCGATAAGCTCAGATTAGAGGAAATAGAGAGGGGCCGCAGTAGGGGGTTGATAGATGGGGATGCGGGGATAGATATAGTCACCAAATCAATACTGTTCAAGTCAATGTATCCCTTGGTTAATTACATAAAGGACATAGCGACGAATAGAAGCTTAACTGACGCAGTTAAGTTAATAAAGGAAATAGAGAAGTATCAGGAGATCCAGAAATACGAATAGTCCAGAACGACAAGAGGAAAGCTAATTCGTAATGATGAGCCTAATCGATTGACCGGGGGATACGCCGTACTTATCGGCGAAGCTACCCCTATTCACTGCTAATTCTAGGTAACCCTCACTATTAATCACTGCCAATGATTCTCCCTGAGCGGCGTATCCATATGATTTCTCCAGGATTAGAGTTAGGCGTGCCCCATTCTCTAGCTCAACCAATAATTGGGAACCATATTTAACATCAATATCGTTCCTAGTTATGTTGGTGAAGACATTGCCGAAGGAATCAATATATATAGCCGTTGCAGTTATGTTATTCCCGCTAATGGTGGGTTTAGGCAAATTAATTCTATTATAATTAACTATAACGGGTCCCACTTCATTGAATGACATGCCCCTGCCTAACTTAGCCGCCGTTGGGGCAAATAAGTCCCTGCCGTGAAATGTGTATGAAGACTCGCCATTAGGAAGTATCTCCCTTGCGGCAATCGCTCCATCATCATCGGCGGCAAGCGAGAGAACACCGTTATCAGGGCCTATAAAGAAGTAATTCTTGGTTTGAATAACTATGGGTTTCCTACTAGTGCCAACGCCTGGATCAACTACTACCACGTGAATAGTGCCTCTGGGGAACCATTTATATGCCGCTTTCAATATGAGTGCAGCCCTCAATACATCGAATTTAGGCACATCGTGCGTTATATCTATAATTGATGCTTCAGGATTGATGCCGAGAATAACTCCCTTCATAGATGCCACAAAGTGATCCTTCACTCCAAAATCAGTCAATAAGGTGATTATTGCCATGCCTGGTTAGGGTCACATTAGTATATTAATTTAACTTGGTTCACGTGGGGAGGCACCATTATGGCCGGCTCATTCATAAATGCCGGTCAATAGTGGTGAATAAACATTGATGCGTGGATGATCATGGGCAGGGACAAGCCTATTGCGGCCAGCACAATGATCATTATTATGAAAACTATGAATGCTATTATTGCGGTGAGAAATGCGCCGCCCCACCCCACGTTGAATATTGCCTTGAAGACTGCTAGAATACCTATGAAGCCAGCTATGAATCCCACTGTTCTCGAGAATACGCCGAATATAACTAGCAATATGGAGAACACTATGGTAGCTGCCAATGTGGCTATCATTGCTTTCCCAATCGATGCATCTCCTCCAACCACTTTAGCCCCAACCCATACAGGTATGGAAGCGATCAACCATGCTACGAGCACGCCTATTAACAATATCAGTGCTGCTATCATATTAATTGTCTAGAATGCTTAATTATTAAATCTATTGCTTCGGATCCACGTAACCATCAACGACATTAATTAGTTCTTAGGCTTGGTTGCCTTAATCACTTTATATGCTCCAGTGCCGCCTACCTCTGCTACATCCTCATAGCTTCGCATAATTAGGAGAATAATTCTTTCCTTGATTCTAGATGGAGTGACTAATTGAAGTGAGCCATGATGGGTTAAGTATCGAGCTGACTCCGTCGCGAATCTCTCAATTACTCTCATTCCAGCAGAGTATGGGGGATTAGTTATTATTGAGTCGAACATGGTTGATCCAAATGGCTTAAACAAGTCTCCCTGCTTCACCGTTGCGTTACTTACATTGTTTAATTTAATATTTATTGATGCTAGTTTAACCGCCAACTTATTTATGTCGCTCATGAATATGGTAGATGATGGCTTCAACTTAGCGGCCAGTATTCCGAGAAAACCATAACCACACCCGAGATCCAGCACCGCTCCATTATCAGGGACATCCATTAGCTCCGCCAATATAAGAGAACCCCTATCTATATCTCTTCCTGAGAAAACGCCTGGCGCCGTCACAAATTCCAGACTTACCCCTCGTACAGTTATGTGAATTCTCTTCCCAGTTAATCTCCCATAGTTTGGATCGCTTGAGTAATACACTTCATTTATTGAGGCAGCCTAGGCTTAAATAAATTTAGGTTGGCGGCATTAATTCAATTTTAACGTTAAGCAATGCTTAAAAGGCATTCATTTCCAGCGCCACTCATGATTGAGAGAACGCTGGTCATAGTTAAGCCAGATGGTGTCAAGGCTAGGATAATCGGTGATGTGATTTCCAGATTGGAGAGAATGGGATTAAAGATCATTGGATTAAAAATGGTGAGGGCAACGGAGGATCAAATGGCTGGCTTTTATCCTAGCGACGAAGAATGGTTCAAAAGCGTCGGCAATAAGTCCATTAAGTCTTATCAAGAGATGGGGATCGATATAAGGAGGGACATGGGCACCGATGATCCAGTGCAGGTAGGTAAGATAGTTAAACAATGGCTGGTGAAGTACATGGTGGAGACTCCAATAGTTCTAATAGTGGTTGAGGGGAATCACGCCATAGATACGGTGAGGAAATTGGTTGGACATACTCTTCCCTATATGGCGGCGCCGGGCACAATAAGGGGCGACTACTCCACGGATAGCCCGGATTTAGCAAACAAGGAGAAGCGCGCAATTCATAATTTGGTGCATGCAAGCGATGGCCCTGAATCCGCTGCGCGGGAAATACATTACTGGTTTAGTGACAATGAGTTGTATGATTGGTAAAGACTAATCGCCAAGGAGGGATTGGCGTACCCATTATCCTCTTTGTGAGACACGTATGGGTACACGGGAGTTAGTTTGCCCGTAAAGATTAAAAAGCGGATTAATGCCTATACATAGGTAATGAGCGGAGATAGGAATGAGGAGTGCAGTGACGTGGAGCAGCGCCTTCGTTATTTCCTGTTAACCAGGTTATCGGACATGGGCTTTCCACATGATGAGGTACGCATATTATCGGACTTCATTTATCAAGACTTAGTTAATTATATAAGTAAGGGCAGCGGAAAAAAGGATGCAATATGTAAGGCAGTTAATGGTTCTTTATCATCATGGCTCCCCGAGTGGCTTGATTATTGGCTTCTCAAGTGGCGTCAAAGGGTGAAGCTTAACTTCGGATCAGTAAATGAGGAGGGAACACTGGATCCAGATACCCAGCGGGCCGTGAGCATGATTGGGAGGAGGTACATTAATAAATTGAACAAGATGGCCATGATAGGGTTAATGGAGGAGGGGGAAATATGCGGGACAAGCGTTGTGTCGGACTACGTCACTAAATCAATTGTGCAAGAACTGGTGGCCGAGGGCGGCGTGAGGAATGCAGTGGATACAATAAAGAGGAATCCAGCGATGGTTAAGAGAATGATAATAAGCAAGATAGCTGAACTAAGGGCAACCGATAAACCCCTTGTAATCGTCAATCTGCAGCTATCCCAGGGAAATGGTCAGTGAGTAAATGAGAGTTGCAGTGGCCTATCCGTCTTCCCCATCTATTGCGCAATTATCCACCTCGTTCAAGTTCATTAAGACTGCCCTTGAGAATGAGGGCTTCTTGGTGGATGGGGTCTCAATGAATGGGATACCGCCGCGAGGCGAGGAAACCAATGCTCCCCTTAATTCCTTTGATTACATAATATTCACGCTTCACTATGAACTCGATTATATAAACATGATTAAAATGCTGGCGTACTCCAGGATACCCGCTTCATCGAGCAAGCGGAACGGTTTCCCCACTGTAATAATTGGCGGACCACCAGCACTGGCGAATCCAGAGCCAATAGCTAACTTCGTTGACGTGGTTGCGCTGGGGGATCTCGAGGAATTAATGCCTAGGCTAATTAATGGATTGACGGGTAAATTAGAGGAATTCGAGGAGTTGGGGGGATTCTATGTGCCATCGCTTGGCAAGCATGAGGTTCATAGGGTATACGCCGATCACATAGAGCATTCTCCTCTTTCCCTCATTAAGGTGGATGGTTCCCTCTTCGGCAGCGATGCGTTAGTTGAGGTAATGCGTGGTTGTCCTCATCATTGCTTGTTCTGCATGGAGAGCTATCTCAATATGCCGGTGAGGCTTGGGGATTTATCCTCCCTCTCATATAGGATAAGGGAGAACGGCTTAGGTCGAGTTGCTTTGGTCGGTTTATCCGTGGGGGATCATCCAGGAATACTGCAATTCATCGATGAATTAACGGAGTCAGGAATATCGCTTAGCTTCCCCTCGCTTAGGGTGGATACCCTTAGCTGCGACCTCATCAAGAGCATCATTAGGTCGGGCCAACGCACTCTAACTATTGCTCCTGAATCATCTTTCCGCCTTAGACGAATGCTTGGTAAGGACTTCTCAAGCGAGGAATTAATCGAGAAGGCCCGATGTGCATTCGATAATGGCATTAATAGAATCAAGATGTACTACATGGTTGGTCTGCCGGGGGAGCAATACGAGGATTTAATGCAGATAAAGCTAGAATTGATTGAGGTATCCAGGCTTGGGTCCACATATGTTTCAGTGAATCCCTGGATACCGAAGCCGCATACGCCGCTTCAATGGTTCCCTATGGCTGGCATAGATGAATTAAAGAAGAGAATACGCATAGTGACTAGGGATGCACGTGAATACTCCTTTTATGATCCAATACATGCGACCGTGCAAGCCCTTCTATCTCTGGGCGATAGAGATGTAGCCGCCTTTATACTTGATGCAGCTAGGATAAGTAAGGATCACCTAGATAAGGGTGATTACAGGAGACTACTTGCCCACCACCCTGACCTACTTAATAAGTATGTATATGCGCATCGTAGGCCTGGAGATATACTGCCGTGGAGTCACATTAAGGTTAATAATGAGAAGGCGCTCGAGTCACTATACTGGAAATTCATTAATGAAGCGGGACTCGCCGTAGATGGCAATAATGCATCGACATCAATGGCCGGAACATGAAAAACTTTGCTTCTTTGGATCCCAAGGGAAATAAGTGATTATATAGTATTCCTGGGGGACTTTGCTGGTCATTTTTGAGAATGAGGAGTAGAGTTGGTTCACTCTCATGATAAAACGAACGGCAAACCTCGCCCTTTAGGGCGGGGAGGAGGTCAGACTAAGTGGAGGGAAGTAGCCTTCATAAAGGGCGCTCTTCAGATACCGGCAACTCCTGCTAGTTAGATCAGTCCCATGTGGGTTTCGTTTTTCTATGACTTTTGCACCGTTATTTTCCAGTACTTATCTTCCTTTACGTTATCGATTACTTTATGTCCGTTCTTCTCCGCTACGCTTGGTACCGTGTTGCAGGAGGCTGGATTATCTATCAATATATCTATTATGGCGCCTCTCTCGACTTTTTGCAGCGCCTTGACTGTATATATTTGGGGGTAGGGACATATGAGGCCCCTTAAATCTAATACATATCTCTCTCCCTTCTTAATTAATTGCTGCTCCATGCATGGTCTCGCTAATCGATAGAAATAGGTGCATCGATTACTGCATAAAATGCATAAATTAGTTATTTTGCTATTTCTTTTATTGTCGAACGGCAATGCTTAAAAAACATGAGTAAGTAATGCTCAAATGGCAACCGCATCCTCATCTGAAGCGAGTGTGGAAACGATTAAGATAAAGTTGCCCGAGATAAAGCTGGAGAAGAAGGAGGTCATTTTTAAGATTAAGAGGTATGATCCTGAGAAGGATGGTTTTTATTGGAAGGAGTATAAGTTAACCATAACGAATAGAACCACCATTCTCGATGCATTACTCAGGATTAAGGAGACGCAGGACCCCACATTAGCGGTGAGGTATAGTTGTAGGATGGGTATATGCGGCTCATGCGGAATGGTGATAAACGGCACCCCCAGGCTTGCTTGCGAGACGAAGCCGTATGATCTGGGCACAAGCACAATAACGGTGGAACCATTGAGTAACGTGCCCCCGGTCAAGGACATTGTTACTGACTTCGATAAGTTCTTCAGCAATCATAAATCGGTATCGCCATGGCTTATACGCAAGGATGAGAAAGAGCAATTCGAGGATCTGAAGGAATATTACCCACAAACCGAGGAGGAGCTTGATAATTACCTACAATTCTCTTACTGCATCAAATGCGGCCTATGCTATAGCGCATGCCCCCTGGTGTTTCTCAACAAGGAGTACCTGGGACCCCAAGCCTTGGCTCAAGCATATAGGTGGAGCGCTGATTCCAGGGATCAAGGAGCCGAGTTGAGGTTAAAGCTTGTCGACACGGATAACGGCGTATGGAGTTGTAATTACTCTGGTACCTGCAGTAAGGTGTGTCCCAAGGATGTTGATCCAGCCCTTGCTATAAACATGGTCAAAAAAATGTTATTAACCGGCAGGAAGAGGTGAGGGACATGCAGAAGACCAGGCGTGTTTCTCCTAGGTGGGGGCTCTGGCTTCGTGGATTAGATGAGTGGTTGGTCATTTTTCAGAAAGTAAGTGGATTAGCGTTGGCCCTATACCTAATAGGTCATGTCCTAGCGGTCTCAACGGCCCTCGGCTTTGGCCATAATTTAACGCAGCAGCAGTGGAATGCAATAATATTCGGCGTACTAGAGAAGCCGCATATAGGCGCCGTGTCGGTGGGGGCCCTACTTGAGTACCTAATAGGAATATTGCTTGCTATTCATGGAGCGAACGGATTCAGATTAATATTGATGCAGTGGTTCGGCATTGGGTTACCTAAGCCCTCGAGGCACACATTCCCGCGTGCAACGCCGTCTCCCAATGCAACGGCACAGAGGGTATATAAGTACTCGGTTGCCATAATAACCATCATATTCATAATCCTCGCCACGTATGATGTATTCGGCGCATTATTGGGGTGGTGATGAATGGTGGCTAAATCCACACTAATGAAGTGGCACTACATCACTGGATTAATAATGATAATTGTGGTTGGGATTCACATAGCCTATAGGTGGCCCAGTTACGATGCATCAGTAAGTTGGCCCGCGGTGCAGAGTCAAATAAGCATGGCTTGGTACGATATTGTTCTATTAATAATAGTGTACGCTGCCTCGTATCATGCCATGAATGGGCTCCGCACCATAATGCTTGAATTATTCCATGGAGGCAAGGCATTCACCACATTCGTTGATGTATTGGTCATAGCGCTGGGATTGCTTGTTGTAGTGGTCGGCACATACACGGTAATTAGCTTGATTCCGCTCTGATTTTTAATGCATGATTCCAGAAACAAAATAGAGTTTCCTTATCCTCCGGGGGATTATTCCCGCTCTTCCCTTCTCTTTATTGTTCTCATTCTATCTAGTGTTCTCTCAACTCTCTTTAGGAGAATATCCATGGCGTCCTTCACCGCCTCCACGGCGTCCCAACTCTGCGTCGTCGCCACGTAATTATCAAGCGGATCCTTGAGTCGAGCAATTACTTCATACCTAGTCCTCTTATCATTGTTTCCGGTCGCCTTAGTCCTTATATCTATCTTGAAATCTATTATATCGGTGATTTTAGCTATCTTCTCCAGGTGGTTATTCACTGCGGTCTCTATTATTTGCCTTAAGTATTCATCCTGTATATCGCTTATTCTGGCGGTTATTGGAATGGATACTTTACTTGACTCCACGTATACCCTTAATGCATCGCTTCCCGTTAATACGCCGATAACGGAGTTCCCCCTAGTCACTATTAATCCGTCATGTTTATTCAATTTCTCTATCGCATCAACAAGCGGTTTCGATGCGTCTATGGTAATGGCCTCGCTCATTACTGAGGATACTGGGGATGCAACTATTTTCTCCTCTTCACCAGCTAGATCACCACGCCTTGATCTTCTCGCCGTGGTCACGTAGAATATTTTCTCAATTAAATCTGTTAGCGTAACCATGCCGACCAGCTTTCCCCCATCCATTACCGGCAATAGGCTTATGCCATGCTTAACCATTAACCACCTCGCCGTGGCTATGTTCTCATCCTTGTTAATGGTTATGGGCGGGAACGACATTGCTTTCTCGACGTTTATTTTAGGCAAGGAATTAATTATGAAGTTAATTACATCAATTCGATTAATTACTCCAACCAAGTTATTTCTATCATCGACCACTGGGATCTCCCTGGCCCTCGTCTCATGAAGTTTTATTACTAATTTATCGAGGCTCGCCGTCTCCATTATGGAGAATGGCCTCATCATTGTCGTGGCAACCTTTGAATTTATGGGCACCCTCCTACGCAGTAAATCCCTGTAACTCAATACGCCCACTAATTTATCGTTTTCATTAACCACGGGAGCTATGAAGATCCTTTCGCTCTTCATGCTGTTAATTATGGAGGATAACCTATCATTGAGCTTAGCGACCACTTTAGGCTTCCGCATTAAGTCATGCACAGAAGACATAGTATCATTATCGTTTCAAGCCTATTTAAATTTTAAACCGGCCCGCTTCACTGCTCATGTAACTCAATGCTGCTCGCTCTATTTATCTTCAGCGGCCACCAATTCCACTTGCCCAGCACCATTAATATGGCCGGAACAAGGACCGGCCTCAGTAGGAGGGCGTCCATGGCTACGGCAATAGCAACGGCGAATCCTATTTCCTTTAAAATGAATAATCTTGAAACTGCTAAGCCGGCGAAGGCAGTTGCAAGCACCATAGCCGCGCCGCTAACTATGGGCCCCGTGGCCTCTATAGACCTAATTATAGCTTCCTTATCGCTTGCGCCCCTTATTACCTCCTCACGAACCCTGGAAATAATGAATATATCATAATCCGTCCCCACGCTCATCAATAGGGAGTACAGGATTATGGGCAGTAAGTAATATGTTGGTATCCCCATCATTACCTGAAAAACAAGCACAGTCAATGCCATAGCCCAACTCATGCTCATCAATACGGTAACGATGAGTCTAATCGGTATTAATGCTGACCTCAACGTAATGAATAGCATTATCATAACCAATGCAACCACTATATAGGCAATAACATGATAAAACTGTTCCTCAAAGGCTTGAACTCCATAATACTTATAGCCTGGGTCTCCCCCTATTAGCACCGTGACGCCGTATCGGGTTGACACAGCGCTGGCAATAGAGCTTAACTCTCCATATACCCCTATTAATTTATCTGAAAACACATCATACTTAACTGGAAACTCCAACAACATGATTGAGGAGGAGTTCCGTATGAGGGTAATGTTGCCTATGGCCTTTATCCCGGCCATTTGCGTAATTAATTCCTCGTAGGCAGCATGGTTGCTAGGCTTCATCAATATGTAGCCAGTTGATTGAAGGAAGTTCGGGAATCTCTCCTGCATTATATGAAGGCCAATGACTGGATTGCTGCTGGGCATCATATATACTGGATTAGATGTCACAACCATGAACCTAGCGATTATCAGGAGCGAAATCAACGTGACGAGGGCGAAAATGGCTATGATGGTCTTCGGTCGCTCCACTGATATACGCGTTAACTTAATGAGCAGCTTAGTGCTTAATTCACGAGTATTGGATTTAAGTCCCATTGGCCATAGTATTCGATCACCCATGATGCTTATCACGTCGATGAGGGCTAGGATAACCGTGAATAAGACAAGCGCCACCGACACTATATAGGCTAGTCCTATTACTTGGATATATTGATAAGTGGAGAACATGTAGGAACCAAGTCCAACAGCGACGACGCTTCCCGATGATAATATGGTGGGCACCGTAATTCTCTTAACAATCATTAATGCCTCCTCTCTTCCCCTCCCTCTCCTCCTCTCCTCCAGGTACCTACCTATTATTAATAAGCTGTAATCAACCCCTATGCCTAGTATTATAGGGGAAGTCAAGTAAACGGTCAAGTAATAAACGGAGAGCCCTGACTTTGAAAGCAAATATATGGAGCCCAGCGATGCGGCATCTGCTGCGCCAAGCATTGCAAGCACTATTAATGGACCCATAATTGTTCCAAGCACGAATAGTAGCATGGAGAGCACCGCGGTTCCCGTTACCTTATCAATGGTTGGGACATCGTTCTCAACCATGCTTATCAATTGTGAATTTATCAGTGATGGACTAAAGACGAATATAGACTCATTACGGGGAAGAGGTACTTGTATTGTTGAGTTCACCAGTATCAATGCGTAGCTGCCATTCACTAATCCAGTCTTTATGGAGAGGGGGGATGGCGGTGGATTCACGCTGATTATTAGGCTACTTATGCTGCTGTTCAGGCTAGCCTCAATGCTCGATATATTGCTGGCACACGCTATTTGAGGCAGTAAAGGCCTAATTATGGCTGGAGTGGAGTTAACATATAGGCTCGCCACGGCTAGGCGTATTCTATATAGGGAAGAGGGACCGGCCGCTATGGCTAAGGCTAAAGTCGAGTTCGGCCTAGAAAATACTAAGGAGTAATTCTCTTTAAGGCTCTGCATTACTAGATCATAACCAGCGGTAAACGCATCGCTTAGTGTGCCTGGAGCCAGTTCCTGAACTGTGTAACCGTGGAGGGCCTCGGCAATTCCGTACCCATAGAGCTTCATGAGCCTCGAGTAATTAGTTGATGCATTAATTGAATTAATGGTTGCGATAGCTACTTGGGATGCATTAGCATTAGGTCCTGCCGCCTCTAGGTGTTTCGCGAGAGCGGAGTTATAGATCAATACATACCTGCTAATAGCGTGCTCTGCTTGCTTGAGTTGACTTAATTGAGCATAATACTCCGTATTCAACTTAATTAATTCGCTGCATGTGGAATTCATTTGGGACCATGCACGTATTAACTCCATGGTGGCATTGCTCTCCTCATCGTGAATATATTTGCTGATTGTTTCATTGTATTGCGGGAGTACGTCATCCCTATACAGAGTCAATTGATCCAGGTGAGGCTCTCTTATGCTGGCATCAAGCTGAGCCAACTCATTTAAATTAGTTGAATTCAGTATTATCGCCGTGTATTGAGATTGATTAGCGGTTAGATAGTGACTAATTATCACTGGAGGCAAGTTGTTGGGAAGTAATTGCGAATCATTATATATCAGCACACCAAATACCCTAGGCGCTAGTACACTGAGCGACGCAATCAAGGCGATCCAAACTATTAACCATTTCCCCTTTATGATGTAATCACGCATTATTAACCAGTTAAAAAACCTTCCACCCAATCCCCAATCTAGGCGCAAGAGCCTAAGGATTAACAGTCACTCGTGTCTACCTACCCAGGTGAGGATAGGCTTCACTCACCATAAAAAAAGGGAAAAATGAGAAACCCTAACTTTTGCCTCCATGGGGATCCACTCATCATTAAGGAAAACATAAGCGGTGCTTGATTCTGGCGAACCTAGCTCTTGCTGACGTGTCTTTGGTTGGGAAGGATTGAGGGCTTACCCTTGGGCATGGCTTGTATCCAGCGTTAATGTTAAGTATGTGGCTAAGCTATGGATGGTTATGGAGGTGTTTTCATTCGATATAGATGGAACCCTTGTCAATTCATACAAGCGATTAATTGCATGCACCAAGAATGATGCTGTTGATTGGGAATGCTTTCTGGATTGTAATAAGCTATATATGGATGAACCCATTGAGTCAAATATATCATTGATGAATAGGCTAATAATGAGTGATGCCGCCGTCATACTGGTTACAGGTAGGCCTAAGCGAATGAGGGGCTGCACCTTAGCTCAATTAAGGGGCTTTGGGGCATTAGTTGATGATGTGTTATCGTTAATAATGAGGGATGATGATGATCATAGGCCGGATCCCCCCTATAAGGTTGATGCGTTAAGCAGCGTGAGGCATCTAGGTGACTTGATTCACTGTGATGATAATGTGGATACGGTTAATGCACTAATTAGGAACGGATTCAGGGCGGTGACTGCAGATGCATGCGGTTCACTTTATGCATCAATGCGGCCACATAATAAAATGAACGACAAGCCTCGCCCTTCAGGGCGGGGAGGAGGGCAGAATGAGAGTTCTAATTCATAAGAGATAATTTACAAGCTAACACAAATAAATGAGCGAGAAAGCTCCGAGGCTTCAATGGGGAGAGTATGTCAGTTAATGTATACGTGCGTCTTTCTTAGTTATATATGGCAAAAATAGTATTATGTTGGTGGAGAAGCGGTTACCATTGATCCAGGATGCTTCTAATGGCTTGAATTGAATGTATGGGTTAGCGTTTATAAATGTCCTCTCCACAGCGATATAGATGAATGGAGGCAATGATGTATTCGATGAATTGGTTCAGTTATTGTCAGCCAATGCGCTCCCCCTCGCGCTAATAATAGTGCTTAGCCTTTTAATAGGCATATTCTCGCAGCTCCTTCATGTTACTCAATACATCTATGCCTCTCTTCCCCTTCTCTTCATTGGGTTAATAATCTATGTGCTGCTTGTCCCAGTGCTTCGCATATATGTTCAAGAGAAGCTTATTACGTGTCATCATGCAAATATATTGCTTGCAGCTGTTCTGGGCCTCATAGAATTCATTGTTGCAGGGGCAGAGTTTTATCAGTCGCCATATATGGAATTATCATCGCTGGCCGTTATAGTTATCTTAATGTTCGCGATATATAGGAAGGCAGTTGTGGACTCCAGTTGCATGACTGCTCCAGCGATAATAATTAAGGTAATGCCAGAAGGCGGAGTCACCTCTGAGAAGAAGATACAGGTAAGGTATCCAATAACCATTGGGGGACCGGGCTCCACCGTAGTGGTTCCTGTCAGTGATGAGTGGATCAAGATAGTGCCCCGCGGTGGTTTACTCATAATTACGTCTAAGGGAGGGAAAATGGAGGTGGAGGGCTCCCTCACCGATATGACAGGCGAGGTTCAATTGATAAATAGCGTAACCATATGGCTAGGTCGAACTAAAATAATAATTAGAAAGACATGAAACCGCTATGCTTGGAGAGCATTGAGGAGCAAATACCATTAATTGGGAACTCTAGGCTTTCCGCGCATTGATAAAACGAACGGCAACCCTCGCCCCTTTAGGTTGGGGTGAAGCTTAGAAATCTCTGGGAATGGGGTTCTTGGCCGGTCAATTTTTAGGGAATGGGGAGTGGGGGCCGACGTACCCCCCACAATACCGGCTCGGGAGGGGAACGAGTAGCGTCCATTAATGGGGCGTAACCCTCTAGACCTCGGGGAACCCTCGCCCTCAAGGCGGGGAGGAGGTCAGAGTTGCTTCCTTCCCTTCGCTTGTTCTTTCGATTCGCTTAAAAATCCCTCCTCGGCTTACCCTAAATATGAAGATAGTGTTGGTTGCGGTTCCCGGCGCCGGCAAATCAACAACGCTCAATATGGTTAAGGAAAAAATGCCGGATGTGGCTGTGGTTAATTATGGGGATGTAATGCTGGACATAGCCAAGCGAATGTATGGAATAACCCATAGGGATGAGATGAGGAGAAAAATACCTGTTGATGAGTATAGAAAGGTTCAAGAAATGGCTGCAGAGGAAATCGCGAAAATGAGCGGCGACGTTTTAATAGATACTCATGCATCCATACAAGTCCAGGGAGGTTATTATCCAGGCCTCCCGGATAGGATAATGGCTAAATTAAGGCCCGACGCCATTGTTCTGCTCGAGTTCAGTCCTAAGGATATAATTCAAAGGAGGAGCAAGGACGAGAGCCTAAGGGCTAGGGAAGCCGAGGGAGAGAACGAGATAGAGATGCATCAATTGGCAAATAGGTACTATGCATTCGCCGCGGCTAATGCTGGTGAGTGCAGCGTATACATACTGGATTACAGGAATAAGCCTCAAACAAGGCCATTTGAGCATGCCGAGGCATCCGCTAACTTCATAATAAACCTGATAAATACTAATAGAAAACTCCATTAAAACTAGGGGAGGTGGGTCCCTAAATATAAAAAACAATTCACGATATTCATGCGCTTAACTCAATGGTGTACCTCATTCCCATGTACTCGCTGTTCAGCACTATTCGTAACTCCTCTGGATCACATGCCTCCTGAATTGCCTTCATTAATTCATTTATTAAATCCTCGTGATAGATCGATCTATCCCTAAACGAGTCAAGGTACTCCCTAAGGGACTTGAGCTCTATGTATTGACAACCCTCCGGATCCTCGCAATTAGGCTTATACTCTATTGTTACAGAGTAATTATCTATGGTATTAGTGACCGGGCATATCGCTATCATTTTGGTATTTATGGTAACCCTATCGGTTAACCTAGCCTTTATGCAATTCATAAAACCCCAATAAATAAACGGATTTTAACATTAGTGGGAACTAAGGAAGTAAGAGGTACTTCCTACTATCCTCCTCCCCGCCCTAAATGAGAGTTCCCCGAGGCCTTAGGGGATTATACCTTACAAGAGTATTCCCCAGGATTGCAGGTATGAGTCGGCCCGCTTTTCTTATATTCAGGGTTAACTGGATCCGTGATGGATAATGTTTAAAAATGGTCGTTGCATTTCTGTGTTTGGGACCCGTAGCTCAGCATGGAATCAGAGCGGCGGCCTCCTAAGCCGTAGGTCGTGGGTTCAAATCCCACCGGGTCCGCCAACTCCATAGTCATCTGAGCATCTTCATCATGATAAAACGAACGGCAAACTCACCCTTTAGGGCGCGGGGTAAAAGCTTGAAAAGGAGGATTATTTCCCTTTAATGTCCTTCCCCGGTCAATTTTTAGAGAATGGGGAGCAGGAGCCGACTTCTCCCGCAATACCGGGAGGAGGATCCACGACGCGAAGGCCGAGTAGCGCCCGTAATGGGGCGTAACCCCCAAGACCTCGGGGAGCCCTTTAGGGCCCGGGGAGGAGGTCAGTAATCGCATTCTTGCCTCCACTTAAACCCTGAACTTCGCATTACTGCATAATAGTGCTAATTATGGGTAGAGGCCCGGAAGATGCCGTTAGGCTTGGCCGTTCTGTCCTATTCATAGATAGTGGAGCTTCCTGCATGTATTTCAGTGGAAATATATTAATATAGGTTAATTATTTATCTCTTCATGGCATCGTTTAAGGGATACGTGATAAGCAAGACGCTTATGCCCGATCCATTGGGTAATAAGCTCATAAAGATAGATATAGTGGAGGAGAGGGAGAATCCCGGCCCCATTGTGGCTGGTGGTGATGAGTCCGCAATGATGGCTCGCGAAGTTATGAACATGATGCAGCAAGTACTGAAGTCGATGCCGCTGCTTAATCAAGCATTGGGCAATAAGGTGCTTATTCCGCGCATAACTATTTGGTTAACCGATGATGAGATAGAGTATTTCGGAGGAAAACTCGATGTTGGCGATTATGTGGAAGTGACTCTTCAGAATGGCGTAATAGGAATAAAGAGAATATAATGATTAACCATTCACTAATGCATCGAAGGTTTCCTTAAATTTATCATACCACTCGCGCGGGGATCGCTCGATCCAATCCTTAGCCCCCAACTCCCTGGCCATGCTCATAACCATGTCGCTGGTTCTCTTGCTTTCCCAATACATTGGCATCGCTCCCGCCCTACGTGAGTATTCAGCGAATTCACGGTACAGGGAGGCAGCGAATTTCTCTATATTGATATTAATCCCCACCAAGCCATATGCCTCCTCAATTACCGGCTCAAGCCATCCCCTATGAAATCTGCATGCCCCAGCATTATCTATGGCTAGCTCCATTAATGCCCTGGAGTACACGGACTTAGCGAACTCGCCTGGATCCATGAATGTTGGATTATAATTGGTCCAATACCTGCCAAGCATATATACTGGAGCCACCATGCCGGGTGCCCAATAATAGTTAGGAGTCATGTAGTACCTGCTCCCAAGAGGGACATAAACCGCATAATCGTTCAATTTTCGTTCAATCGCCGCTTGTCGTAATCCAATCAATCCAATCCTGCCCAGTAATCCCTCTCCCTTCACCATTGCCTTGACTCCCTCCAGCGCCAATGCAGCATTTGACTCACTGCTAGATACGTCATAACTTGATGGGTCGATCACTGGCCTCCCGCTTAATCCAGCCTCGCTGGGATCTATGAGCCCCCGCTCCACAGCCTCAAACGCTAAGCCTAAGTCATATCCCACCTCTATGGAGTCGAAGCCATAATTATCCACCTCATCGGCGACCTTAACTGCATCGCCTAATGTGAACACGCCTATATAGGGACCCACTGCATTAAGCGGTTCATAATCTATCTTCTTGCCGCGCCAAACTTTCTTACATACAACGGAGCAAGGCTCGCCGCAATTATACCAACTCCTTGACTTAATGAATGCTTCTTCCTGGAATGGTTTCCAGAAATATTGAATTGCAGCATCGGCCCACTTCTTTCGCTCCTCTAGGGACAGGTATATTGATTGAAAATTAAACATTGGTATCAATTCCCTGTAATGCACGTAATTAACTCCAAAGGTGCCGCCTGTGCCGAGCTGCGGATCAAACCTATACTTTATCGTCTTCTCACTCAACGTTGCTATATATGGTTTCCCCATCTTCCTCATAAATACTTGATCCACTTCATTAATTCGAGGCCCGCTTACCTCGGAGTCTCCTCCAATTAACATGACAGCCACATTATGGCCCTGGAGCAGCGTTGACCCGCCTCCACCCCTAGCGGCGAAGTCCTCGGCCCCCGGCTTGAAGCTTTTCTTGCCGTAATCCACATCATAGCTCGCTATGGCGCCCATTACGGTTGTTGCCGCTGCTGGTCCAGTAATTATCGGCCTAGCCCTGTGAAGCGATATGAAGTCCCAATAAGTATCCAGTAGGAATTGTTTTGCGGCCTCGATTCCGGTGTGCCCGCCATAGTTCCATAACCTATCTAGTGCAGTCTCATTAAACTCCACCGAGAGCTTCCCCATCCTGCTTCCTATTAGTATTATGGTGGGGTTCCTGAATTTGCCGATTATCGTTATGCCATTGATGCCCGACTTCATGAATCTATATCCAGCTCCGCCCATTGCTGAAACATGGATCGTGCCCGTCTGTGGGCTTCGGAAAACCGTTATGGCCCTGTGAACGCCCATTAGGTTTCCCCCAACTAGTCTTCCCCACCCAATTAGGAATGGTATTTCTGGGTCAAGTGGCTTCATTCTCCAAGTCTCTAATCTATTATTGAGGTCAATGACGGCATCAAGTGGTCCAATCCAATTCCCCTCCTCTATTCGCCACTTTGATTGGTTTGCATCGATCACCAATAACCTATATTTCATTAGGTTCACTATATTTATCGTATTGATAAGGTTTTTTGTGTGATCATTACTTTTAGTGTACTCGATAATACCCAGATAATAATGAGTTATACCATAATGCTTATTTATACCTGAGTAATCTAGGTAACTATGTCCCTACTCAAACCAACTCAAAGAAACGTGATAACCTGTAATTCAAGTGATCCATTGAGAATCGTGGCGGAGAAAATGAGCAAAAACAATATTGGAAGCGTAGTAGTTACCGAGAACGGCAAGGTAGTTGGTATATTCACCGAGAGGGACCTAGTCAAGGTAGTGGCTGAAGGCATCTCTCTCGACACGCCGGTGGGCCAGGTAGCATCTAAGAACTTAGTTACAGCTAGAAAGGGCGAATCAATCCTATCAATAGGCATGAAAATGATAGAGCACCAAATAAGGCATATACCAGTCATCGATGATGATGGGGAGGTCGTGGGCATATTATCCATACGGGACGTATTAAGGCAACTAACAGCGGAATCAGCATACCCATAGAAAAACGTCCCACTTGCTCTCCTTGTAGCCCTAAAGGACGAGAACTCCCGAGGTCTAGAGGATTACATTACTTAATCGATGCTGCCCGCCACTTCCCTTGATAATTAGAGCGGCAAGTCCCGCCTTTTTAGGCGGGTTGGAGCTGGGGTTTAGCTTGGTGTTGGTTAGTAGTTCTTCCCCGGCTAACTCGGGGAACCATTGCCGATCACGGCGACAATGTTAGGAAGGAGTAGCGCCCACAAAGGGGTATAACCCCAAAGGCCCCGAAACCCCCTCAAGGCGGGGAGGAGGTCAGATTTTGTCACTGCTTTAGGGGATCCGTAAAAATTAAAGGGCAGCCATAGGGCATGCAATATTAAGTGATGAAACCTGGCATGAATGATTGGTGAATTCGTTAGAGTTAGCTGAGAAGTTACATCAATGTCCTCTATAAAATGAACTACAATTCTCGCCCTTTAGGGCGGAGAGGAGATCAGTATAGGCTGCCATAATCATCATAGATTAGCGTCTATGTAGTTACATTTTTAAAGGGAGCCGCATCATGCCGGCATATGCGCATTAAGGTACTTAACATTAAGAGAGGCGATAACTACTTGGAGGCAGTAATAGAGGGAGAGGATCATACGCTCTTTGCTCCCCTCCTCAATTACCTCCTTAAGCAGAAGGGAGTTGAGTATGCGATGTACGACATGGATCACCCATTAACTAGGAGAATAACGTTAAAGATAAGGACTATCAATCGCCCCCCCATGGATGTGCTTAACGAGGCTGTGGCCAGCATGCTTATCGACATAGACTCATTAAAGGAGCAATTAATGAATGAGTTGGGTGGTTCATAATGAAGATCAGAAGAGTAAGGCCCCTCGAAGTGATCGTGGAGCCGGATCCAGCCGCTTGCCTAATATCAATAACCAGCAGGGATTCATCAACGAGGGGGCGAAGAACGCAATGGGGAACATATCTTCTCGATGATTATATAGAGATAGATGATGCCCAAATAGCAATAATAAAGTAATGCATTCCCTATTTGCTGTGGTTTTTGGTTATGGTATAAGTGTTACCGCTGAGTGGACACGCAATTAATTCAATTCCAGAGAAACCCCACAACAGTGTTTCTCTACATTAACACACGCGCAGCATTTTTCTCGTATTGCATCGTTCTCTTCTCATGGAGAAGGGAGAAATTGCGCCGGACTTTGAGGCCGAGTCTACCCTTGGAAAAATAAGGTTATCAAGCCTCAAGGGAAGACGTGTGGTTCTCTATTTCTACCCTAAATCATTCACAAGCGGCTGCACAAGCGAGTTAAAGAGATTCGTGGAATTATATGATGAGTTCAAGAAAATCAATGCGGAGATTATTGGAGTTAGCGTTGATAAAATAGATACTCAACTAAAGTTTGCGCAGAAGTATGGAGCCAAGTTTCCATTGGTCTCTGATGCGGATAAATCCATTTCCAAGGCGTACGGCGTATTAAGGGGCTCCACGGCTCAACGCGTCACGTTTGTCATAGATGAGTCTGGAAAGATAATTGAAATATTAAGGGGACTTAAGGATGCCAAGGAACACGCAGATAAAGCCTTAGCCATATTAAAGGGATGAGCGGTCGCATCCTCCTCATATTCTATTGATGAAAATGAGGGATCCAATTATGATCTTGGATCTTGAGGATTATCGACATTAGGGTTTCGTTACGGAGCCGATGATCCCCCTAAGAGGTCGAGCCTCTTAGCTAAGTGCGTTAAATTAGTAAGGGAAGGGTTTTTAACGAGGGCGTTTCTTGGTTTTCTATAGAGTTGATGCCGATGATTTCAGTTCCAGGCGAAGAGTTAGGCGTCGAGGAGGAGTATGTGCCGGGCGATTTCACGGATCTGGATGGAAATGGCGCCATAGTCTCCACTGTGATTGGTGTGCCCAATTATGATGTGAAGGCCCATGAGGTTAAGGTTAATCCAATAAAGCCGAGGCTTCTCCAGCAGGGTTCAATAGTTTACGGTAGGGTTGTGTCCTCCACTGATAAAGTGGCTGTCGTGAGGATAGTGGCTGTGCTTGATAAGGGTAAGATAAATAGAATAAACGCCACCGGCTTCATATATATAGTTCATGCTGGGGATAATAGGTTAAACACGGTTTATGATGCGGTGGGGATAGGCGACTTCATTAAGGCAAGGGTTATTTCGCATGGACCACCATATCACCTAAGCATTAGGGGGCTGGGGCTTGGGGTGGTCGAGGCTCGTTGCCCCCATTGCCGTGCAATATTGAAGTTCAAGGGCACCCGAGCCTACTGTCCCAATTGTGGCGTCAGCGTTCGAAAGAAGGTAGCCCTGGAGTAGATGGTACTGATGAGCGGCAATAGGCGCGTAGTTCTGAAGTTTCGGAACGCGAGGGAAGCCGTGGATTTCGTGGATCTATTGACGCGTAGGGTAAAGATGGGCGAGTTAATCATAAGCGTCAGATCCAACACGGTTGAGCTGCGCATTAGGGGGGATAAGGAGTCGAGCGATATAATGCTTGCCGAGGCATTGAAGATATATGGAGTATTTAAGGCTAGGAACGGCGGTTCCATGGATCTCTCCGTCTTGATTTCCATGGCTCAACCCACTCACTCGGTTCCATTTGATGTAGTTACTGCGATACTTAATGAGGAGGGATACTACTCTGAACTGAGTGGAATCAGGCTTAGAACCCAGGCACCGCTTGATGAAGTGATAAATGTGATTCGCTCGGTGGCATTCATGTATGCGTCAATGGCTAATTTAAGCATAACGCAGAACGCTAAGAAAATAATAGCGACTCATTCTCGCATAAATGGTCTAGACATTGCTAAAACCATGCAAGTCCTCTCATCAATGGGGATACTTAGGGAATATAGAAACGGAGAATCAACAGTGATAACGGCATCCACATCATTCGAGGAATACATCAATTCAATAACGCGGCTAAATCAAAGGACTAAATAGGAAAAATTAATAAAACGTTAATGTATTCTCCTATGGTGATGAGGCTTCACCTCTCGGATAAAGTGACGACTCCTTTAAGTTCTGACGCCTATGAATTATGCCGCTTGGGTTCTCGATTATTTGGAAAATCATTTGATCCTATGTGCAATCAGTGGTGAGGCTTGAGGAGAGGCGAGCCTTTAAGCTATATATTAGTTGCAATTTATCTATCTTGCTTAACTGGCTTAATTCAACATCATTTGCTCTTAATTCATTAATGGCATTAATATAGTTAGGTAATTCATCCATGATGCGCTGCGGAAGCGCCTTAATTGTGGAGAAATTCTTAGGGCAATCCACGACCGGGACCGCGGCCAACTTAGTGGACCAGTGAAGCGAGAGTGGGACCCTGAACATGCCTACCTTGAGCATGGTGTTGCCGCCAATCATTACCTCATCCAGGTTATTTCTAAGCACTCTGAACCGCTTAGCGGTTCTAGTGAATGCCTCCCAAGTCACGCCTACTATAGTGCCAGCCATCCGCTTATCTATTCCCCTGGATAGGAGCGACATCACCTTGAATCCATTCATGCCATCAAAGAAAGTCAAGGTCGACTCAACGCCCAGGAAGGCAAGGGTTTGCCTTATTGCCTGTATCGCTAAGTAAAACACAGTTGCGCCATCCTCGCTGAGCCAAAGGTTCCCTGTTCCCTTCACATCGAAAACAACCACATCTATTAATCCATTCCTAGAGACCGACGTCATTATATCGATAAATTCCCGCTTCACGACCGCCATCACGTCCTCCACATCATCTAGCTGCGCTTCCTCTCCCCTACTTGTCTTGTGATCGCCCTTAATTGCAGTGGACCTCCTTCCATTAGTGAATCTAATTATCAGCGGCGCTACCTTACCATAATAGGCCAGTGGATCTGCCTCAACCAGTGGATTCCTCATGTAGAGTCCCCCCGGGGCAAAGTGTAATAAGTTAATTTACCCTCTATCCAATCCCTCAGTATAGCTCTAGCCGCCTCATCTATATTAAGCCTACCACCCCTAAGCAGGAAGCCTCGCCGCCTAGCCACAGCCTCTATGGCCTCCATGGGGTCCCTCACATCGATTCCATATCTATCCATTAAAGCCGTGGAGCCTAATTCCAGCATCCTCTTGATCAATGAAATAGCGCTCCTCACGGGATCCTCCACATCGCTGGGCGATTCCTCTCCCCTCACTATCCGCATTCCCGGATCATTGCTCTCCACAGGAATAATTCCAGGCGAATCAATTACCGTTAACCAAGGCCTAGCCTTAATGATCTTCTCCCCCCTAGTCCAGCCTGGAACTGGACTCGTTGGCGCCGCGTATCTCCCGCTTAGGTAATTTATTATTGTGGATTTACCTACATTTGGGTAACCCATGACTAGGACAGTAACCGGTATCCGAGTGGCCGTTCTCTTAATTGTTTTAGTCAGCATCCTAGTGCCCAGCCTATACTTAGCGCTTATGAAGATGGTTGGCGCATCCCTCTCCAACGCCCTCTTCCACCTTAGTAATGCGTTCATAGGCACCAGATCCGCCTTATTAAGCACTATAAGCAGACCCTTTCCTCTCTCCCTGACCATTGCCTCAGCCCTAGGGCTCCTCGTGGCCTCCGGATCCCTTGCATCCAACACCTCCATCACGATATCGCTCGCCTCCACCATCCGCTCAACCCGCCTCCAGCTCTCCCTATTGAATTGAGTAATGGCCATGTGGATCCACGTTGAGGCTCGCTATATAAAGTTTCATCCTTCCCATTAGAAACCCATCCATTAAGGCAATTACGGATTAGCCATATTTATTCCCCGGAGCAATTCGCATCCCAAGGAATTCATCATTAATGCGGCTCATGCCTCAACGAGAAGCGTGAGGATAATGACCTTCAGGGGGAAGGCATTTCATGAATTAATCGAAAACCAGTTGAGGCAAGGGTTACGTAGAGGAACGCAAGAATTCGGCGGCAAACATTGAGGCGCCGGGCCACGGCAAGTCCATACCAAATATTCCGGCTCTCGGGGCTCCGGCCGCGCCAATAGCAATATAGAGAGGACTATGCGTTGGCGATCCGGTTCCAATTACTAGGACGCGTCTTCCTCGCGATGCATTTGCGATTGCTTTCCCCCATCTCGATATTGGTCTCCGGGCTTGCCTCGGTTATTGAGATGGGCGCTGTCTTGATTCCATTGGGGAACATGTATAGAAGGGGTATCCAGGCTCCATGATCGAGACCCCGCTCCTCATGCGATCTAGCCCTCAAGCCCCTGGACTTGGCTGTTCTAATTATGGATGTTGCTAGATCGACATCATTATTGGTCGAATAGCAGTAGGAATAGAGCTCCTGAGGGAATCCATGATAATCCTGTATGCATGGAAGTGGATTCTGGGTCTTAATTAGGAATTCGCCGTTTCACGACGTGAAGTGCGGACTAATAATTACAACTGCCTCTGGCTTCTCTTCCTCGCTTAGTCTCCTCCCGAGGCTCGAGAGGGGCTTCTTCCATGGATTATCTTCAATCAATATTGTGGGGGGGCCATGGAGGCAAATAATGATTGAACTACCATTGCCTCTTATTTAATCAATTGATTAAATATATTGCGGCCTAATCACTAATTCCTGAACAACCGTTGAGGAATATGTTTTAAACCGAAACATGATTGAGGACTCATGCATAGGGTTAAGTTAATGGCATCAATTGGCCCCGCTACCGATGATCCGGCAACATTCCAGGAAGTGGCGAAGCACATAGATGGGGCACGAATAAACTTCTCCCATGGGGATCCCCAGGAGTGGGGGAGACGAGTATCGTTAATACGAGGCGCTGGCCTACCGATTCTGGGAGATCTTAGGGGACCCGGAGTTAGAACTGGATTAGTTCACGGGGAAATTATAGTTAAGGCTGGGGAAACCATAGTTTTCAAGTATGGACAGGAAGCCACAGGAGGGGAAGTGCCGGTTCCAATCAAGGAGTTCTTTGCAGCCGTGGAACCGAGGGATGTGCTTGTAATGAATGATGGGAGGCTCAAGTTAATAGTTGAATCTAAGGATGAGAAGACCATTAAGGCAACAGCCCAATCCAGTGGAGTCATTGGAAGCAATAAGTCAATAGACGTGAAGGGTAAGGATTATCCTCTTCCGATACTGGATGATCACGATAAGGAAGCCTTATCGTTAGCCGTGGATTCCGGGTTCGAGTTCATAGGGATAAGCCATGTGAGGAGCGCCAAGGACATATTGGAGGTCAAGTCATATCTATCCAGCAAGGGAAGCGAAGCAAAGGTTATAGCTAAGATGGAGAGCAGGGCCGCCATAGATAACTTGAAGGAAGTGGTTGAGGCCGCGGATTACGTAATGGTGGCCCGCGGCGATTTAGGCATGACATTCGAGTTGGAAGAGGTTCCAATAATTCAACAAAGAATAGTGGAGGAGGCCCTTAGACAGGGGCGACCAGTAATGGTTGCGACCCAATTATTAAGCTCAATGGTCTCTAATCCGGTTCCAACGAGGGCGGAAGTCGTCGACGTAATGACTGCCGTAACGCAGGGAGTTGATGCGCTCCTCCTCACGGATGAAACCACGATCGGCAAGTACCCCATTGATGCAGTGAAGTGGCTTGAGAGGATCTCGGCGAAGTATGAGGGCTCCTCCTCCATTGTTGGGGTGGATCTATCTCTTTATGATTATAGAATGAGATTTGCAATGGGAGTCGCGAAGCTGGCTAGCGATATGGGGGCTAAGATAGTTATATTCACTAAAAGCGGATTAACTGCGGTGAGGATATCGCGGTTTAGGCCTGGAGTACCAATACTGGCAGCAACGCCGAGCAACTACGTGGCTAGGCAGCTCCGCATGATGTGGGGAGTCGAGTCAAGCGTCGTGAAGGCAAGCGATTATGAGGCAGGACTGGAGGAGGCGTTTAATCGGTTCCTTGAGCTTGGATTAATCACGCCTGGGGAGAACGTTGTATTGACGTACGGCATGCAGGGCAGAGAGGCGGAGCACTTGATTAGGGTTAGAAGGGCTTAACGCTTTACCTGTATCCTGTACTCATGTATCCGTTCCTTAGCCTTCTCCCTCGCTTCCCTATGGCTAGCAATGAAGCTCGATAATCGTTCATTAAGCATTAACTTGCACTCTCCACAGAGCAGCCGCCCAGATCTGCAGTCCTCATATATGCTCCTAACCTTCTCGTCGCTCTCCTGGAAAAGCAGGTGATACTTATAGACCGGGCAAATATCAGGATTACCGCCAAGCCTCCGCTGCTCCTCAACAGTCGCCTGTCCCCCAGTGAATGCATTCATTACTTTTCGCTTTATTGCCTTCTCGTTATCTGTGACATATATGGATGATTCGGGCGTTGATGCGCTCATCTTATCCTCCCCAGTCAAGCCTGGAAGGAACTTACTATAAATCGTAGCCGGCTTTGGGTATCCAAGGAGCGGCGCCACGTCTCGACCCAGTCTGAAGTAGGGATCTTGATCTATAGCGGTCGGTATTAGGACCGGCACTTCTTCTCCATATAGGCTTGATGGGAGGAACGCCATTGCCATTTCCAGCGTTGGGAAGAAGGCTGCACCTACATTAGTTGAATCCGTGAATCCAAAGGTATGCTTAAGGGTGGAGAGCGTTAAGTGCTTCCCTATCCTCACCGCTATTCCATAGAGGAGCGAAATATCCTCTGTATCTATTATTAAGTGTAGGTTACGGGGCTCAAAGCCGAGGGCTATCAAATCAAGGGCATTCTCATACGCTAATCTATTCGTTTCCTCCAATGTGTAGCCCTCCTTAACTAAGAACTTCTCGTCATCAGTTAACTCAAAGAAGAACTCCACTCCAAACTTATCTACAAACCATTTGGCCAGAATCCATGGAACTAGATGCCCAATATGGAGATCGCCACTGGGTCCCCGCCCAGCGTAGAGAGCCCACTTCCCCCCAGCCGCATGCCTGCTCAGTACTTGGGTCAAGTCCCTATGCGCATAGAAGTATCCCCGCCTTATTAATGGATGGATATCCCCAGCGAGTGACTTGAGGAGTTGCATTTCCTCCTCTCCAATTAATTGAACGCCGAATTCCTTTGCAAGCCTCAGGTAATCCACCTTGCCTTTAACGCTCCAGGGCGTTACCGAGAATTCGCCTTCGCTTGCCAGATGGGTATCACTATGAAGCCTGGGCCTCCCCATGCTTAAAAATTATTCCCTCCCTAGTTGGCTTTAGCCTTGCCTCATCAATATTTATAAACTGGAGACGACTGGGTGATTCATGCCTTTAAGACCAGGAAGGTGCTATAGGAGACTGAAGAGACCATATACGAGAACCAAGTACATTCATGGAGCCCCCTATGCCCAGATACCTAAATTCGAGATGGGGGCCACTAAGCCTAAGGATAGGGAGAAATTCACCGATGTAGTCGCATTATTCCCCCTAGTCTCTGGCCAGATAAGGGTTAACTCCTTGGAGGCCGCAAGACAAATGGCGTATAAGTACTTATCCGCCACTTTGACTGATCAAAACTTTTACCTAAAACTAGCCAAGTACCCGCACCACGTGATTAGGGAGAACAAGATGTTAGCAATGGCTGGAGCAGACCGTCTCCAGGAAGGCATGAGGCAATCATTCGGGGTCCCCACGGGGAGAGCCGTCCAAATAAAGAGGGGAGATGTACTATTCTATGTGGAGGTTGAGGCGAAGAACGTGAACCACGCCAAGATAGCGCTGAAGAGAGCCATGTCTAAACTAGCAATTCCTTGCAGGATGGCTTTCGCGAAGAGGGGAGAACCGCTCCTCATTCTAGGCAAAGAAGAAGTCCTCGCGTGACTAGGGCCACTTGCCTAGCTACTTCGCCCGTCGAGAATCCCATTTGCATTGCATCCGTGCTTATCCAGAGGATTAATTCATCGTTCTCCGCCTTAATCATGATTCTCCCAAACCGGGACTCAACCATTTTCCCAGCATCGCTTGCCCGCAATCCTAGATACTTTAGCAAGTAGGGGAGCGCCCTAATTATGCCGGGCGCACTGTACCTACAGGGTACGTAATTTACACCGTTCTCCGAGTAATTGCTATAATTCATGTCGCATTGGGCCTTTATTTCATCTATATCGAAGTACAGTAGGCTCATGATTTTCCCCGGTCCAAGTCTCCTATAAAGCTTTGATCCCTTTACTCTGTTTCCAACTAGGTTAAACTATTTTTATAAAAATTAATAAACTGATTTGCATTTACTAGAGCAATATCCTTATGGTATAGGTATTAATATGGTTGTTCATATTTCGCTCTCCGGAACGCAAAGGTTAAATAGTATTAACATATGACTAACCCCTAAATGTCGTTTAACAACATATTCGACACGAGGACAGATGCAGTGAAGGGCGCAGCGCTCCCGGCTCCTGGGTCAGCGGAGAGGGAGACATATGTTAATCTCTATTGGCTTCTCGGCGGCTCTAAGGGCGGTCCAACGCGACTGAGGATATTAATAGAGATAAAGAGGAGCCCCATGAATCCAAATCAAATATCGCGTCGATTGGGTCTAGGCTATAAAACAACAATGTATCACTTAAATATACTTGAGAAGAGTGGTTTAATTAAGCGGCTCAATAATAAGTACGGGGCTCCATATTACACGACGGAGCTCGTTGATTCCAATTGGGCTAAAATTATTAAATTAGCCAGCAAGCTGGGAATTGACACTGAATGGGATTAGTGGACCTAGTAATCGATACGACATTAATTGGTTGCCAAATAGTGATGTCAGCCCTCATAGTGAAGAATTATTTTCACGTGTTTAGGTTAAAGGCGCCGCTTAGCTTCGCATTGGCGATATTATCGTTAATACTTCTATCCCATAGCATAGTGATGTTCATACTTGAGATAGAGCTCTCCGCGAGCCTCCTCATCAAGTTCGTTGATTTACCATTTTTATCCCTATGCATACTTGACTTAATCGGGATATGTGTGATTTACTATGTATCCAGGCTCTAGGGTCGCCGTGGCATGAATTAATGCGATTCCCGCTCCTTTAAGGGCAGGGGCTCTATAATTGAATGACCTTTATTTTCGGAGGCCGGCTTTTTGGATGAGGGCAAAAAGTTAATATTAGGCTATTGATGCTTTGCCGATGAGAGTTAAGAGAATTGAGCTTTACCATGTGGTAATGAGGCTCAAGACCAAGTTCGAGACAAGCTTCGGCGCGTCGTTGGATAGACATGGGGTACTGGTTAAGGTCATGTTAGATAATGGACTCGATGGATGGGGGGAGGTCACTGCAGATGATGGGCCGTGGTATAGTTATGAGACAGTGGGCACGGCTTGGCTAGCAATTAGGGATTACATGGCGCCGATCCTGAGGGGAATGGATATAGTAGAGCCTCGATCATTCATAGATAGATTAAGCAGGGTTAGGGGTCATAACATGGCTAAGGCGGGGCTGGAGGAAGCTGTGTGGGATGCATATGCGAAGTCCCTGGGTAAGCCTCTCCATGAGTTGCTGGGAGGGGTTAGGGACAAGATAGTTAGCGGGGTCTCCATTGGCATTCAGTCTAATATTGATGAGTTGATGAAGGCCATTAATTTCTACTTAGAGTCAGGTTACCGGAGAATCAAGATAAAGATCAAGCCTGGATGGGATGTGAATGTAGTTAAGCAAGTTAGGCGCGAGTATCCCGATATACCTCTCCAGGTGGATGCTAACTCGGCCTACTCCTTAAGTGATGCCAGGATTTTCCGGGAAATGGATGACCTTGATCTACTCTTGATCGAGCAGCCCCTTGATTATGATGACTTAATCGATCACGCCAAGCTTCAACGCGATCTGCGCACGCCGATTTGCCTGGATGAATCCATAAAGGGCCCCCTTGATGCTAGGAGGGCATTTGAATTGGGTTCCTGTAAGGTCATTAATATTAAGCCGGGAAGGGTTGGGGGAATAACTAATAGCGTTGCGATTCACGATTTCTGCAGATTAGTTGAGATGCCGGTTTGGATAGGCGGTATGCTGGAGACCGGGGTAGGGCGTGGGGTTCAAGTTGCCCTTGCCACTCTGCCTAACGTTAAGTTACCGAATGATATAAGCGCCAGCGATAGGTATTATGATGAGGATATAACGGAGCCATGGTCATTGAATAAGGATGGAACGATAAGTGTCAGAAAATTGCCTGGCATTGGAGTTGAGCCCAGGTTAGAGGCGTTGCGGAAGTACTCGGTGAAGCAGGAAGTAATTGAGCTGCAGTAGATGGTGTTTTCGGCAATTCTTCTCATTAGTGTGGCCATTTAACATTTCCATTCTTTAATTTAATTGATTATTTAAAAATAATGTATTATCTGGGTTATTTTAAAGAAAAATATTTAAACGTTCAAGCTAAGAAAAAACAGTGAAGAACAAGAAAGGCGATACAGGATCCCGACTCGCCGACTCAAATCCAAGCACTGGCATTGGAAGCGCCAACAGCAATGCAGCGATGCGGGTCCAAGGGTTTCCCTGGGGATCAATAATAGCGCTGGCAATGGGAATGCTGGTTTACGGCGTCGCTGAAAGCTATGGACCAGTGGCCGCAATAGGTAACATAATACCAACCAAGTATGCGTTCCTAGCGCTCAGCCTGCCATATATAGCGGGCGGCTTCGGCTCACTGCTCTCCGGTTACTTGACCGACAGCATTGGCCGCAGAAACTCATTCATACTCACGGCAGCGCTGATACTCGCCGGGGTAGCCATATACGTTGCCGCCGGCTCCAACGTAATTGCCCTAGTCATATCATTCATATTGATAGGGATGGCCGCAATAGGGCTCGAGACCCCTGTATTATCGATAATAGCGGAATCCGTTCCAGCCAAGTGGCGCGGCAATATTGAGGTAATTGTCCAGAACTTCGGCAACTTGGGAGTGGCCATAGTATTCATCCCGCTCCTCCTCGGCTTCAGCGCGCTCCAAACCGAGGTGGCCATAGTCCTCCTCTTCCTAGCTCCCCTTGCCGCACTTATAATTGGGTACTTCATGGTGGAGGAATCGCTTCCATGGAAGGCATTGGCCGGCAAGGCCGATCTAGACGTAAATGATGCATGGAAGTCAATAGATGGCGAGACTGAACCGGTCTCACCAACCCTAAGCATCCCCCTTAGATTCCTCATAATAACCATAATAGGCATTGCCCAAGACGTTGCCTTCGTTTACATAACGTACGATGTTGGCTTCCTCTACTTCTCAAGCAGCCTAGCCAGCGAGATACCGCTAATTGGCGGCCTCATGATGGTGATCGTTGGGATAATATTTGGTGCAGCCATTGTTCACCGCGTATCAAGAAAGGCAGCCTCGCTAGCATCATATGGATTACTGGCCCTGCTATGGATAATTCTATGGACATATGAGGCAATCACTAGGGATATATCAAGCACCACGTTACTAGCCCTCACAGCGCTTCTCTTCATACCCGTCGAAACTACGTGGGGGGTTAGGGCAATGCTTGAGCCAGAGATGTTCCCAACCCAGATGAGAGGCAAGTACGTTTCATATGTGAGAACACTTGTCTGGATAATTGCCGGCACAATAACAGGTCTACTATCCCTCTATGTCCTCTCGTTTAATGCCGAGGCGGCCATAGTGACGGCGATATTCATCACGGCCCTCGCAATGACACTCCTATGGTACCTGAAGGGATTCGAAACGGGAAAGAAGAGCTTGGCCGGCCACGACGTAACTAGGTAAAGCCAAACTAAAATCCCCTAAGTTTTTATTCCACTATTAGCGATAAGGTGAGGGGTAAAATTAAAAAACAAAAGCGCTACAGGCATAGATGAGGGCCCGTGGCTTAGCCAGGTGGAGCGGCCGGCTCATAACCGGTAGGCCCCGGGTTCAAATCCCGGCGGGCCCATCACTAATGGAGGATATAGATAACGAAAAAAGTTTACCTTTTGCTTAATAATTATGATAATTAAAATATTGATTATCAATGTTTGTTGGCATTGCCTTAATCCATTTAACATTGTTTAATTTTGTTGACATTTAGTTATCTGTTAACTATTTATTAGCTTTAGTAAACTCGTGTTAACCTGACCTCCTCCCTGCCCTAAAGGGGCCGAGGTTTGTCGTTCGTTTTTATCAAAACTCTATGGTGACAAGGTATACGATTCAAGGAGCATATACAACTCTCTCGATGGAAAGGTAATAATTTCCACAAGGAAGAACTCTTCCACGCTTTCAGGGGATTCTCATTATAAGGCAAGAATAGCCAGAGAAATAAAAAGAACAGAGAGCGAATGAAAAAATAACAATTAATTATGATAAGAGATGGATTGTGGAAATATATTTCTCAGGTCTCAAGAGGGTGATGGGTGAAATTGTAAAGGCAAAGAGGTTTGAATACATAGCTCAGGAGATGGCAATGATGGCCCATTATTATAATATTCTCAGACAGATAGTGGAGGCCTATCATTTATGCAACATACTTATAAATAAAGTGATGATATTATATTGATATGAATGATGAAAAGGCCGATGTGGATAAGATCCTGAAAGAACTTGGGACAAGTCAATCTGGCCTGACAGAAGAGGAAGCACAGAAAAGAATCGAACAATACGGCTACAATGAGATGCAGGAAAAAAAGGAAAACAAAGCCATCAAGTTTCTCAAAAAATTTTGGGCGCCTGTTCCCTGGATGCTGGAGGCCACCATAGTAATAACTGCCTTGCTTGGTAAATATCTCGATACATACATAATTTTGTTTCTTCTCGTTTTCAACGCATTCATAGGATTTTTTCAGGAATCGAAGGCTGAAAATGCGGTAGAACTCCTAAAACAAAAGCTCAGGGTGAGGGCGAGAGTTATCAGGTCAAGTAACTGGAAGCAAATTGAGGCCAGGTTTCTGGTTCCAGGGGATATTATAGACATAAGGCTGGGGGATGTTGTACCAGCGGATTCAGTCGTAATATCAGGTAGCCTTGAAATTGATCAATCTGCGCTGACGGGAGAAAGCGTAACGGTGTCAAAGGAGAGGGGAGATGCCGTGTACTCAGGATCTATAGTCAAACGCGGGGAAGCACTGTCCGTTGTCGTAAAGACCGGACCAAATACCTACTTTGGAAAAAACTGATCTTATACAATCTGCTGGAACTAAATCACACATAGAATCACTCATATTTGGCATAGTTAGGGATCTGATAATACTAGATGTGATCCTTGTTCTGATAACCGCCACATACTCTTACTTTATTCATATACCAATACAGGACATAATTCCACTCATCCTAGTGCTTCTGATAGCTTCAATTCCTGTGGCACTTCCTGCGACATTCACGATAGCTATGGCCTATGGGGCTCTCGACATTTCTCGAAAGGGTGCTATAGTGACAAGACTAAGCGCAATAGAGGATGCCGCATCGATGGATGTTCTATGCTCCGATAAAACTGGAACCATAACCAAGAATCATCTTACAGTTGTGGATCCTATACCGCTCAACGCAGATGAGAAAGATCTCATAATGTATGTGGCATTTGCATCTGAAGTTCAGAGCGATGATCCCATAGATAAGGCCATATTGGAATATGCAAAGGCCAGGAACATAGTACCGGATATTTCGCTTAGGATGGCTTTCACGCCATTTGACCCTTCAACCAAGCGAACCGAAGCGGTAATCAAGATGAATGGAAAAACCATAAAGGTGGCCAAAGGTGCACCACAGATCATAAGCCAGCTGTGCAGCACGAAATACGATGAAATAATGGATGATGTTGTGAATCTGGCAAAGCGAGGCTACAGGGTCATAGCCGTAGGTGCCGGAGAGGATGGGATGCATCTTGTCGGTTTAATACCACTCTATGATCCGCCGCGTGATGACTCAAAGCAGCTCATATCAGATCTAAAGGATCTCGGCGTCTCGGTTAAAATGGTCACAGGAGACAATGAACCCATAGCTGAGGAGATAGGTAAACAGGTGGGAATCGAGGGAAAGGCCTGCAACATCCATACTGATGGCAAATTTTCAGATGAGTGTGCCATATACGCAGAGGTATTTCCAGAGGATAAGTTCAGAATAGTGAAATCGCTGCAGGAAGAGGGTCATATTACCGGAATGACCGGCGACGGTGTCAATGATGCACCCGCGTTGAGACAGGCGGAGGTCGGTATAGCTCTCAGCAACGCTACTGATATTGCAAAGGCTTCGGCAAGCATAGTGCTTACGCATGAAGGCATTTCTGATATAGTCGAGGCAGTCAAAGAGGGAAGGAGGATATTCCAGAGGATGCTGACGTATACGCTTAACAAGATAGTGAAAACCATACAGGTTGTGGCGTTTCTGACGATTTCGTTCTTCGCCGTGCATTTCTTCGTGACCACGCCATTTGATATAATACTACTACTATTCGCCAACGATTTCGTAACCATGTCGATTGCGACAGATAATGTAAGGTATTCGAATAAGCCAGAAAAATGGAATGTAAAGGCCATGGTAGTCACATCTGGTCTTATAGCGGCCCTTCTCGTAGTTGAGGGTTTTATAGTTCTCTATGCTGGTCTGTATCTCCATTTCTCAAAAAACATGATACATACCTTAATATTTGATGTGCTTGTATTCAGCGGCTTGTTCAATGTTTTTATGGTAAGAGAAAGAGGGCGCTTCTGGCACTCAAAGCCTTCACGATACTTGATGTTATCGATACTTGGTGATATAATCGGAATCTCTCTGATATCTGCACTGGGTATCCTCGTTAACAAAATACCCGTATACTCCATATTGATGGCTCTGGCCTTTGCATTCGTCTGGATGGCATTCGTTGATGCGCTGAAGAACTACGTCTTCAGGATATACGGTCTGTAATAATGCTGTTTGTGATGCAGTTAAATAGAACCAGAAAAAAGGATCGGCGTTTAATCAACGTTGAGATTCGGTCGGAAATGCCTTGATGGGGCCGTCTGAGGTTCAAACCCTATATATTTCAAAGATGCGAAAAACTGTTTCAGAACGTATTTACTGGCGATCAGCGTCTTCCATGCATGTATCTATTGAAAGCACTTTCCAGTTTCTATGATATGGATTTATCAACAATAAACAAGGAAATTGAGAGAGTGGATTACGATAATGTTAACAATCTAATGATGTGTGATGGTGGAATAGCATCGGCTTACTGGTCAGAATTAACTAAAATATTCAATTCCTTAGCCAAAGATTTCCACTTTGAATGAAGGAAAAATCTTTCGTATTCATGGAATATGAACGCATCCGATCCAATTAATGCATTGCCGAATTATGGATATGCAATACTTGAATCAATGGTAAGGAAAGATATCAATTCCATAGGTTTAGATGTTTCAATCGGCTATCTTCATGAAATGGCACCCTCAAAGCATCCTTTAGTATACGATTTACAGGAACTGTTCAGAAATGTCGTTGACTATCCCGTAATCGAATTAATGGAAAACAAATTAAAGAAGTCAGATTTCATAACACAACTGAGAATTACCATATTAGGTTAAAACCTAATACAGCAAAACTATTGATTGAGAAAAATCAAGAACAATTTCAATCAGCGTTATGAATTCAAGAATAAACAGCACACTTTAGAAAGTATCATGTTTGAGAGCATAAGGGAATTGAGCAAATACATTACTGGAAATAGTAAAAAACTGGAATTCGTAATACCTTAGAAATAAAAAGAAACAATTATTCTCAAGTCAGGGATAAGATTATGTCAATTGATCTTGAAAAAGGGAAAGAGTTGAAGATAAACAAGTCAACGTTATGGTATCAACAGAAAAATATAAAAGAGGAAAGGTTTATAGTAAGACTATAGTGAGGATCGAATGAACGATGAAGATAAAGAAAAGATTAAACAAAATTTAATAATTGCTCAATATAATAGAGCTTCCTACGATTACAGAATGTTTGACCAATTGTTGTGGCAAGTTCCTAGTGTTGCTATTACTATAACATCAGTTGTCTTTGCCGTGTCTTTTGGTTTTATCAAGAATAATTATTTAGTAATGGGACTGGTATTAATTCTAGGAGGAATTTTTGATTTTGTCCTTCTGGTTGCACTGACTAAATATAGACTTATGCAAGATGTTAGGGTTGCATGGATGGAGTCGATTGAAAAAGAAATGGGAATAGAGAATATTCCTGTCAGTACAGAAAAAGCAATAAGATACTTGAATGAAAGAAATTATACTCATAGAACTTTTTCTTGGTTTAGGACAAGAAATGCATTTAGGTCGCTTTTTTTTGCAATTCTTGTACTTTTTATTACTTCATTATCAATTGGTATAGGTCTAATTTATTTTTATCTGGTAATGCATTGAATCTCATTATGAATTGAAATTCCAGAACGAATGAAAACTGAGAATATCATGGAATTGAGTAAACACATAACAGGAAAGAAAAAATTACTTTGAATTCAAGATACCAGATATAGTGATATCAAGGAATGACAGCAATGAAATGAGGAATAAGATTATGTCAATTGATCTTGAAAAAGGGAAAGAGTTGAAGATAAACAAGTCAACGTTATGGTATCAACAGAAAAATATTAAAGAGGGAGAGAGCATGAAGATATATAGAAAGATGGTGAGCAAATATGGAAAAGAATGAACAATTGTTTTATGATAAATTAAAAGATATATTCATAGGAGCAAAGATTGAGGGCAATTCTGGATTCGTAAATTTAATGAAAATAAAATCATCCTATTTCGATATAGTATTCAAAGAATTAAAAAAGGAAATTGATGAAAAATTGAAGGAATTTCCTGATTTCAAGGAGGAGATATACGATAAGCTCAATACATTCTTTTCCACATATTTTTCTGAATCCGGTTCAATATACTTCACCTATACACCTCTAAAAAGTAAAATCTATGATAAAATATACACTGATCAGGATGACGTTATCCTATTCTGGAAGACAAGAATGTTATATTACGTGAAGACGGATAGATTATGGAATGATTTAACGGTGGAATATAACAAGGATAACGTCAAATACATTATAAAATTTGATGTATCTAAATTAGAGCACAAATCCGCAAATGAAAAGAGAGAAGTAATATATGAATTAAACGATATAAAAAACAATGAGGTTTCATTTTATGTTTTATATTCAGAAAGGGGAAGAAAAACTGAGTTTGGAGAAATAACAAGGAAATTAAATACTAATAGGATTTATCTCAATGAGGAAGATATTGAAAAAATATTCAAAATCTTTGAGAAACAAAATGAAGTTGATTACTTCATTAATAAGGACGCTAAATCTTTCTTAAGAGAACAATTTGATCTTTGGCTAAAGAATTACCTTTTTGACGATGAATCGGATTTTTCTGAGAAGAGGATAAAAGAATTAAAAACTCTAAAGGAAATTGCGTATAAGATTATTGATTTTGTATCACAATTTGAGGATGAACTTGTTAAAATATGGAATAAACCTAAATTTGTTTTGAATTCCAATTATGTCATAACTTTAGATAGGATTGCCAATAAAAATGGTGGAATGGAAATCATAAAGAAGATATTAAATCATGAAAGAATAAATGATCAGATTAATGAATGGAAGGAATTAGGCATTATCGATGATGATTTTAAGAAGGAAGATATAATCCAAATGGGCATTGTAGAAAGTTTAAATCCTAAATATAAGTTCCTACCAATAGATACAAAGTACTTTAAGGATTTAGAGTTAGATATTCTTTCATTATTTGATAATTTGGATAAGGAACTGGATGGATGGTTAATTCATTCTGAGAATTATCAGGCTTTGAATACGATTTTGCCTAAATTTAAGGAAAAGGTACAGACAATATATATTGACCCACCATTTAACAAAGAACAAGATGCAAATTACTTCTACTCGGTGAAATATAAGGATGCTACATGGGCAACAATGTTAGAAAATAGGATAAGATTAGGAAGAGAATTCTTGAATGAAAGGGGAAGTATTTTTGTTAGGTGTGATTATAATGGTAATTGGATTGTAAGACCTTTAATGAATGATATTTTTGGGGAGGAGAATTTTAGGAATGAGATAATAGTAAAAAGAGGAGCTCCAAAAGCAGGTTTACTGTCTCAATTTAAAAATTTTAGAGCGATGACTAATTCATATGATAATCTTTATTGGTATTCTAAGAAAGAAGAAGTAAGATTCACTGGCTTTTATAAAGAAGCATCGGAAGAAAAAAATTATATGGTTTTTGGGCAGATTTTCAGAAAGGCGAAGCATATGATAGACCAACAATGAGATATGAGATTCTCGGGATTAACATAAGTAAAGGACAATGGAAATGGAGTAAAGAAAGAGCATATAAAGCAGTAGAAAATTATCGAAAATACTTGGAAGAATCAAAAATAACGGGTGAAACCTTAGAAGAATATTGGATTAGAACTGGAAAACAATTGGAATTTATTAAAAGAGAAGGGAATAAAATTAAATATTGGGTACATCCAAGAGAAGAATTGCTCATAGATAATAACTGGTTAGATATATCTGGTTATTCTTCTTTAACAGGTTTTCAAACCGAGAACTCCGAAATTCTCTTAAAACGTGTCATAGAATCAACATCAAACGAAGGAGATTTAGTCATGGATTTCTTCCTAGGCTCTGGCACTACAACAGCAGTAGCCCACAAACTTGGTAGAAAATGGATTGGTGTTGAGATGGGTGAACACTTCTACAGTGTGGTTTTACCAAGAATGAAGAAGGTTTTAGCATATGATAAACGGGATATCAAAAGAAGAGGGTGTACAAGAAAAGTATAACGAAAATAGTGCTGGTGGATTTTTCAAATATTATGATTTAGAGCAGTATGAACAAACCCTTAGAAAATGTCATTATATACCGTCAGAACCATTCTTTGATTTGGATGATAAATCAATTTATGAGCAGTATGTTTTCTTAAAGGATCCGAAATTGCTTGATGCTATGGAATTGGATTACAAGAACAACAAAATTAGCATAAAATTTGATGAAATTTATCCAAACATAGATATTGCAGAAACATTATCAAACTTGAAAGGCAAATGGATTAAGAGGATAACAAAGGATTCCGTGATATTGGTGGATGATAATAATAATGAAGAAGAGGTAAAATATGACAGAATAGACTTCAAAACCATAAAGCCGTTAATATGGTGGTAAAGATGGCTAAGAAGGAAGAGAAGAAAGAGAATATTTTATACGAAACTATTGCCAATGAATTGGATTATGGATCCTTACCCAGAGCTTGGCAATTAAATAACATTGAATACTTTTCAGATAGGAAGAAATTATTTGACTATCAGATAGATGCAATTAAAAACATCACTAAGTTTCTAAAGCATTTCTATGATGATCTATATGAGTATCCAAAGAAGAATAAATACGACGAATTCATTGAAACAAAGAAGAAATTATACAATGAATTGTTGCAGAGAAATAATAAGATAAAGGACTTGGGCCCATCTGATGAAAACAAGGCCGTTAAAGAATTGTTACAGTATTATGACTATGAAAACAGACAGAAAAGAAAGGTAATAGGCTTCTACAATTTTGTTAACAGAGCTAGCTTCTGGATGGCTACTGGATCGGGAAAAACCTTAGTCATAATTAAACTAATCGAGCTCTTGGATTATCTAATGAATAATGGAAAAATACCTAAGAATGATATTCTATTTCTAACATATAGGGAAGATCTGATAGAGCAATTCAGAAAGCACGTGGATGAATACAATTATTATCATTATAGAAAGATAGTTCTACACAATCTAAAGGATTATGATAAGTTAAAGAACTTCGAAATCTCGGCAAGCAAGGATAATATAAATGTGTTCTTTTATAGATCTGATTTGATTTCCAATGAGACAAAGGAAAAGGAATTATCGTACATGGATTTCGAAAATAACGGTAAATGGTATTTGATATTGGATGAAGCACATAAAGGGGATAAGGAGGATTCCAAAAGACAACTGTATTATTCATTCATAACTAGATTTGGTTTTCTCTTTAACTTTTCCGCGACATTTACAGATCCATGGGATATTATAACGACCGTATTCAACTTCAACCTAGATCGTTTCATAGAGAAAGGATACGGCAAGAATGTCTACGTATCTCAAAAAAACATGGATAAATTTGATGAATTTGATGAAAATGAGAAGGAAAAGATTGTATTAAAGTCATTAATACTTCTCACAGCTATTAAAATGGCAAGAGAAAGTATCTCTTCAACTTTTAAATCCGATAATCAATTGAGTATTCAATCGGATTTATACCATAACCCAATGATGGTAATATACGGCAATTCGGTAAATATAGATGATTCCGATCTACAGATAATTTTCAATGTATTAGAAAAAATCGCCATAGAGTCCAATATACATAATTACAATGAGGCGATGGTTGATCTATTGGATGAATTAAAGAGTCATCCAAGGTATGTGTTTGCCCATGATGAGTTAATAATTGATGAAAATTTTTTGAAAAGCATAACTTACGATCACATACTGAAATACGTTTATAATTCAGAAACAAATGGTAAAATTGAGGTTATAAAAATTCCAAATAATGAAGAGGAGTTGGTTCTAAAGCTTAAGACTTCTGATAAACCATTTGCACTAATAAAGATTGGCGACATCGGGAAATGGGTTAAAGAGAAATTGAAAAATTACGAGATAAATGAGTCCTATGATAACCAGAGTTATTTTCAAAGGTTAAATGAAGATGATAGCTCAATAAACATACTTCTAGGTTCAAGATCTTTTTACGAAGGCTGGGATTCCAATAGACCAAATGTGATGATGTTTATCAACATTGGTATGGGCGACTCAAGGAAATATGTACTGCAATCCATAGGTAGAGGGGAAAGAATAGAGCCTTTAAAAGGCATGAGAAAGCGTTTGAGATTCCTGGCCAATGAAAATACATTGGCTAAAACAATAAGGGATAAACTCAAGAGTTGCGATGTATCTATGATTGAATCCCTCTTTGTCTTCGGCACTGATGTGGAAAATATTAAAAAAATCATGGATTCAATAAAATACGAAAGGAGTAAATCCGGCTTCAATATAGAATTAGAGAAGAACAAAAATATTGATGGCCATAATTTACTGATACCTGTTTATAGGGAAAATGATAAGCCAGAGATTTCAGAAATTCCTAAATTTACAGGAAATTATGAATTGTTGAATAGATATGTTCAATGGCTGGGAGATGATAAATTGCTTTATGCATTATACAACGAATATCTACAAGTCTCTGATATACCAAGATTAAAGGAATATCTCAGGGAAGATAATTTCGATAGAAATAATGATGGAAACGCCTTCATGCAAACCATCGATCTGATAAACCATATTAAAATTATCTTAGAGAATATTGATACGTTTAAGAACCTAGAAAACGAAATAATACACTTTAAGGAAATAAGTGCAATTCTCGAGGAAAATGAATTAAATGATTTAAAAAAGAAGATAAATTATGTGATAGGTTATGGTAGACAGGAAGAACAACTTGATATGTTAACTAGAAAGTTAAAAAACAATGAGATATCGCCGGAAGAATTTCAAAGGCAAGTAAAGAAAATAAACTGGTTCGACGATGTGGAATTTAAAAAAGACAAATTTAAAATCAGTATTAAGAATATAAAGAACCATTATTACATCCCTGTAATCGTGGCAGAGGATTCTAAGGAAGATCTCATAAATCATATAATAAAGGAAGAGAGCGAGAAAAAATTTATCGAGGACCTTGAAAATTATATTAAAAACAATGAGGTAAATGCGGACTTTTGGTATTTCTCAAAAATAGACCAGACCACAGATAAGATTTACATCCCATATTATAACAAGAAAGATAATAGACAGGATAAATTCTATCCAGATTTCATTTTCTGGATAAGGAAAGACAATGATTATTACATCATATTCGTAGATCCTAAAAGTACTTCATTTACTGATTACGAATACAAAGTTGATGGATATTCAAGAATCTTCGAAGAAAATGAAAAAATAAAAGAGTTCCATAAAGATCGATTAAACATATACGTATATCTCCTTCTTTATACAGACGATAAAAAGAGATTACCAGAAAAATACAAGAAATATTGGTACGATGACCCTAAGTCGATTTTTGATATAATAAATAAAACAAATAACTAATAAATTCAATTCTTCTCTTTATACAATCCTATTCTAATACCATCAATAGTGAAGATCTCAAACAATGGATTTTAACAATAAAGCCTAAATATGCCAGGGATAGAGGAATATCAGTAAGAGAACTAAAGAGACAAAACCAAGGGAGGTAACCGAGTAGCGCCCATAATGAGGCGTAAACCCTAAGGCCTTGGGAAACCCTCAAGGCGGGAAGGAGGTCAGATAGTTTTCTTTATACACATGGGGGAAACCTCGCCATTTATGGCGGGGATGAGGGAAATACAAATATTTGATGTTCCTGTTTTTCTGATGCCCATCGTGGGGTTTAGGTTTAGAGCATATGCCGATCGACGAACGTTGAGGGCGTTAAAGGCCCAGTTGAAGTTGGCTTGTGAGATCTACAACACCCTTCATTGGGCAAGGCATGCGGGGCGGGAGCCGCCCGTGGTGCCCGTGGAGCTCCGCCCACTACCCGTGGCCCTCAGCTACGGGCAAGGCGGGGCGGGGAAGCCCCTTAAGGGCGGGGTAGCTCACCTAGGGATAGCTAGGTAGTTGTTTCTTCTTCTAGGTACCATTCCAATATGTATTCTTTTTGGTCGGCTATTGTTCTTGCCTCCTCATATGCTTCCCTCCATGTCTTGAATCTCCCCGCTATTCTCCACCCCATTCCTGTTAACTCGGCGTCCCCGCTCCTCCCAGTCACTAGGACGCGCGCCCTCCCCTCATTAATCAAAACCATATATACACTAGCCATACAAATTAACCCAAACAACTCCCTTATAAACCCAAACCATAACCAAGCACCTGAGAACACCAAAACTTTCACAAAACAATACATACAAAATGTAGTGATGCAATTCATCCTCGCTAAATAAAAGGTTCACTCGCTGAATGGGAAGGTTAATCGAAGGCTATAGGGAAAAACTTAAAATAACGGTTGCCAAGGTCTTCATTCGAGCCTCGGTCGTTCAGCCTGGTCTAGGATGCGGGCCTGTCGAGCCCGAAACCCGGGTTCAAATCCCGGCCGAGGCGCTAAAACCCATAAATCCTAATAATGGTAAAGCAATGATATGCTCAAGGAAGGGGGACCAATTATTGGGCATCTTAAACTTCCCATTATGCTTTTATCCTTTGCATTAATGTCAATAATTTTAACATAAGCAACTTATATTGCTGGGTCACTGGAATAAGTACTAAGTAACCGGTGTAAAGGCCATAAACCACGGCGCTCCTGGGCGGGGACACCAAAACGGCCGGTATAGCTAGTAGGTCCTCCTCGCCCCTCACCAGTATAGTTGCTCTGCCTCCCCCCATCGCGATCCTCACCGCGCTCCTTATGGCCTCAAATGCAGAATCCATTAGGGTAGCGGGTGGATTATCGATAATGATCTCCGCATCACTGGAACTCTCACTGATGATCCTCCTCTGGGTCTTACCATCAATTATGGATATATCAGGCTCTCTCCAGTACTTCCCGATATTCATGGTGACCACATCGCCCACCGCAATTAATGGCCACAATCCGAAATCCTCAGCAATAGTCCTAGCTACTTCAATTGATGCCGGTGCTTCTCTTGGTATAGCTATTGCAAAGGGTATGGCCATTAATCCCCTAAGGAAATCACTGCTTAATCTATACATGAATAGCGAGGTCCCCGCCTTTTTAATAGCGTTGCTCCTATATTAATAAATGCCTTTTTTAGGAGGATGCCCCGCCTTATTACTATGCAGCAAGACGCTGTGGCTAAGGCAATAAATATACTTGAGAGGCTGGATGAGCTGGGAGTCCTCGATTCTATGCAATCCCTTCTCAGCGATGAGGAGTTACGGCGACTGATTGGGTCCAGCCTTAACATGATTGGGTCCCTCAGCAAGTTATTGAGCGTGATTAATGAAATTGATTGGGATAAGGTAATTGCACTATTGACATCCATGAAGGGTAATGAATTGGAGAATATATCCGAATTTATAGGTCTCATAAATGGCATTGATACAGCAAGGCTCAGAGCCGCTCTTCAGATAATTAATAGCGATGTAGGGCCGGTCTCATTATCTAGACTCGTAGGTGAATTACGGAGAGAGGAGACTCGGCGAGCGATTTATAAATCATTACTTATATTAAGGATCTTGCTAGGAGACAGATTCAGGGCCTAGATTGTCCCTCAATAGTGTAGAGGGAGTCCAGTTTCTTTACGTCGTCATCATCGAGTTTCCATCCGATTGCCCCCATGTTTTCCCTCATGTGCTCCAGCCTTGCTGCCTTAGGTATGGCCACTATATTGGGTTTACGTATTACCCAATTAAGTAGAACCTGTGCAGGTGTTTTCCCATACTTGCTTCCCACTTCCTCTAATAGCTTATATTCCTTGCTTCCGGGTCTTAGTATTGCCCCAGTTCCTAGAGGGCTGTACGCTATGATCGTTATTCCCTCCCTCTCCGCGTAGGGCAGTAAATCCCTCTCTGCATCCCTATCCAGTAAGTTATACCTTACCTCGTCGGCCACTATCCCGTACTTGGTTAAGGATCGCCGCGCCTCCTCTAGCTCAACCACATCGAAGTTACTTACACCAATGTGCCGAATAACGCCTTCATCCACTAGTTCCTCCATGGCTTGCATTGTTTCCCTAATCTGTACATCCCTCGCGGGCCAGTGAATCATATACAGATCAATATATGTTCCCAGCCTCTCCATGCTTGCTTTAGCTGATTTCAATACATCATCATGCCTTGCATGGGTTGGCCATACCTTGCTTATTATGAAGAGGTCATTTCGTGGAAATCCCTTTATTGCCTCCCCAATTATTCTCTCGGAGCACCCGCCTCCATACATTTCAGCCGTATCTATCATTGTGTAACCCATGTTTATTGCTTCCCTCAGTAGCTTCACCATGGAATCCATATTAGAGCAGTCAGGTATCCAGAAACCTCCTCCTATGCCCCACGTACCCAAGCCTATTACAGGTATCTTTATACCGGTTTTATCGAGTTCCTTGAATTCCATAAACTATATTTAATAGACCTGGTAAAAATACTTTGTCTGTGAACTACCCCGCCCTAATGGGGCTTTCCGCTTCCTTGCCCTGCCTTGCCCATCGTTACGGGTAGTGGGCGGATCACGGGCGCTGCGGGCGGCTCCCGCCCTGCCCTCTGGGCTTTTAACGCCCTCACCCTCCACGGAAACGCCACCATTTAAACATTTCTAGGGGGCCATCCATCCCCTCCCCGGCGGAAGAAGACTTTCGCCCCCTTAACCCGTTAAGATAAAATCCGAGAGAGCCATCTATCTTTACAAAATACAACTAATCGCCCACTTCACAATTCATGGCGAGAGACGAGAACCATGAAAAACGAATGGTAAACCCCGCCCTTTAGGGCGAGGTAAAGTTTTTTTAAAAAAATAAGAGCACTATTTCCTTTAGGATGTCCTCCCCGGTCAATTCTCAGAGGATGGAGGAAGGGGGGGGCTCTCTCCCGCAATGCCGGGGCATCCGCGAAGGCCGGCAACCGGCGCCCATTAGGGTAACCCCCAAGGCCTCGGGGAGCCGTTAAGGCAGGAGGTAGGTCAACTCAAACCACCAGCTATATAATGATTATTAAATGTAGTAAAGCATTCGTAACTGTCCCTCAATAATTGTGAGCTCCCAATGGATCTGGGCTACATTTTTGAGGCCATTTTTCTGCTACGCTTTGTTGGGTTCTCCTTTCAAAGTAATATTATGAAGGAGCACAGGGCATGGCTGGTTTTCTTTACAAAAGATAAATTTTTAAAGCCACTATCATTATGGTGGTCAGTAGTCATTAAGTATGACTGGGTCAGTGAGAAGGAGTTACAGTGAGAAGAAGTCGTTGAGGCGGCAGCTATCGTTTACTGACATATATTTCGCCTCAATAGGAGGCCAATCCCCATTCCTCAGCATATTGACGTATGGAACCGCAATGATAATTTACGTGGGGCTCCTGGCCCCAATTGCTGCGCTTCTCGGCACTCTCCTTGTCCTCCTCAATGGAATAGTGGTTTATGAGTTGTCAAGGCAAATAACAAAGACCGGTGGATACTATAAGTATGCTCATCTATTATTAAGTCACAGGGTTGGAATAGAGACCGGCTTCCTATACTTATTCTACTCAATACTATATGGGGTCTCCTATGCCTTCGGCGTTAGTTACCTCTCCTCATGGCTATTTAATTGGGACCCCACGATAACAATGATAGTGGTTCTATTAATAACGGCTTTTCTCGCAATCAGCGGAATAAAGCCATCAACCAAGTACGCAATAATAGCCGGCTCAGTGGAAATCGCGGTTCTCCTTCTCGTCGGCTTTACCCTAATGTACCTAGTTCACTTTAAGCTAAGCAACCCATTCATGGGCGGGGTATCGCTCTCGAATCTAGGCCTAGCCGTCATATACGCAGCTGCAATACCAACTGGGTACGGCGCCATCACTCCATTATCCGGCGAAGCAAAGAATCCTAAGTCAACAATACCGAGGGCGGTAATAGCCGTGATTCTGACAGGCGGCATATTGGCGGCATTTGATGTATATGCATTCGCCAATGCAGGCATGGTTTTATTCCACGATAACATAAACCAAGTAATCTCAACCCCATCTCCAGTACTTTATGTGTTGAGAAAGTATATTGGGGATTACTTGGATCCAATAATAATATTCGCCATGCTAAGCGATGGAGTATTAGGCACGCTTGCCTTCTCTATAGCGGCGTCACGAACGATATATGCGATGTCGGTGGATGGCTATCTTCCAAGTATATTCTCCCAACTAAATAATAAGGGCAACCCAATATTCTCGGTTATACTGGTCTCTGGAATCACGTTAGGCATATCAGTGATGCTCACAAACATATTTCATGGTCCACTGCATGCATTTCTGGTACTGGGTGCATTATCTACAATGGCCGGCCTTGTGGTGCATTTAGTATCTAACTTTGCCCTAGCTAGAATAGGAATAGGGAGGCGAGTGAATAAATGGATAACCATGTCGATAATCGCATCCGGAATAACCATCTACTCGCTCCTCGCCGCATTGACAAAAATGAGCTCAACATATGTGGAGATATTCCTGCTTTGGATGATACTGGCCTTCATATACGCGGAAGCATATAGCATTGTCAATAACCAAGTAAAGCATAGATATCCTGCCACAATGGAGTAGGAACCCGGATTGATCACATTGATTACTTCTCCCGGATTTTTAAGCTAGCATTGATGCATCATGGGAGCATCATGAGGAAAAGGCGAGCAGCCTCCATTAATAGTAAGCAGGCTCCCAAAGGGCTCCTCACGCATTAAGGCCTAGAAGTTTACTGACCTCCTCCCCGCCCTGAAGGGCGAGATTTGTCGTTAGTTTAATCAAAATTTAGTACTTAATGAGGAGCAGCAGCATTACCGCCATAATTATCGATTCAATAAGAGACATTATTCCTATTCTCCTCATGTTTTCCCTCAAACCATTTCGATTGATTTTTCCTTCCCTTAGTGCAATTACAGCCCTCGCGGTTGGCTCCATCATGGCTAGGTAAAGCTTGCTGCTCATGGTTAGGTACGCTAAGAACGAGGTCAGCGTTAACCACCAAAGCGAGGAGAACCATGGCTTAATTGCTCTGAACGGTAGTTTCCCCTCCACGTAAATTGCGGAAAATACATGATAGCCCACCCATATTATTGCTGTATAGATTATCGTTAAACTCGGCGTGATGCCCATCATGGCGAGCCAAGGCAAGTATGTTGATGAGAGAAGAGCAGTGCCCGCAATATTAGCTACTGCTCCCCTTCCCTTTCCCCTCAGTGCCTCTATAACGAATATTAGTAGGGGAATCAGTGAGAGGAGGAGCCAAGGCCGTGGAGTTGGGAATAGTAAGTATGTGTATGGAACCACATTAACCACGAATAGCGCGTAATCCATGGGTTTAGGCTTAGATACTAGTCTCAGGTGAACCCTAACCAAGCTAAGCAAGTTAATTGCAACTAGAAGCGTAGTGAGTAGGGTCCTGATTAGGTTTAAGCCGGAAAGTAATGCGGCGGATCCAAGTGATAGACCATAAGTCACAATAATCACGGAAATGGCGCCGCTATCCACGTGGATGGGGCGTGTCTTTACTTGCATGTTCAGCGTTGGAATTCCTGATTTTATGGATATTATCTAAGGTACTGCTTTCTTCTATTAATACTGCTAAGTATCATGCCCTATACTTTTCCCGTGATGCGGAGAAGCTTGACTCCATCATCTGTCTTCTGCGACTCCTCCACGAATCTCCGGAGAATCGTCGCTAGCCTCTTTTTCTCGGATGGGGGAACAGTGATCCAGGCAGGACATGACTTATCTATGATGGCCCCATCATAATCATCATAGTTGAGGGGGTAAAGCCTGCACCCGATTGGTCTATTCACATATATGCTGCACTTCCTTGTTTCCGGATCATAGAAGACGCAGTGCCCATCAATATTTCTAAGCCTCCATATGCCATCGCCTCCCCTCTCTGCGAAGTCCTCAAGCTTGTGTCCGAGGGCTACTATCCTCTCTATATCATCTATTAACAGCTCCATTTGAGTATTTAAACAGCACTCACCGCAGAGAGTGCAATTGAATTTAACCTCCGCCTCCTCGGGGTTCTTCACTATTCTAATCATTGCCTAGCCTGCCCAAACCTCTTAAGTATATAATTATAGGCTGAGTATGCTGCTAATGCCCCTTGCCCCGCGGCCACAGTTATTTGCCTGAAGTCAAGGGGAGTTATATTAACCGCATCCCCAGCAGCATATATGCCTGGCTCGCTGGTCTCCATTAGGTTATTGACCACTAGGTACCCCCTCTCGTCGGTCTTCAACCCGATTCCCCTAAATAACTCCACGGGGGGCTCCGCCCCTATTTCCACGAATATGCCATCAATTGAGAGACTATATTCCTGTCCAGTATCTACTCTCTGAAGAACGGCCGATCTCAGCAACTTGTCTCCCCTCAACTCCTTCACGATGGTGTTCCAAAGTATCTCTATTTTCTTGTTCTTCATTAGCATATCTTGATACGTTGGCTCCGCCCTGAGCTTGTCTCTTCTGTGAATCATGTAAACCTTCTTAGCGTACTCAGTTAGAAGAAGAGCGGCACTGGCCGCCGCATCGCCTCCACCTACAACTGCCACCACCTTATCCCTGAAGAGGGGGGCATCACATGGTGCGCAGTAAGAGACGCCTTTGCCGTCGAACTCCTTCTCGCCCTTAACATTTAGCTTCCTCCTCCTCTCCCCAACCGCTAATATAACTGTCCTGCTCCTAAATTCATCGCCGGAGGCAGTGGTCACTATGAATATATCACCATCCCTCCTCACAGATGCAACCGAGTCCAGCAAGAACGGTACTCCATAACTCTTCACGTGCTGTTCGAACTTGCTTACTAGATCGGGCCCCATTATCCGCTCATAACCCAAGTAATTCTCCACCCAGCCGGCTTTCCCAACTTGACCCCCAATATCCTCGCTTATCACTGCAACAGATAACTTGTACCTGGCAGCATAAAGCGCAGCATTAAGGCCAGCCGGCCCCCCGCCCACTATTATCACGTCAAGTAACTTGGATTTAAGTTCATCAACCACATCCCCAGCCAATTCAAGGCTGCCTAAGGACAATGACATAGATTAAGGAAAGAAGTGGTAATTATATAAACCTTTTTAGCGAATGCTATCCCTAAATGATCAGATTAACTGGAGACCCCGTCCGTAAGAGCGGGGTAATTTACGCTTAGTCTTAATTTAGCTTAGAACCATTCAATATATAGGCCAATAATTAATAGGGACCCCGATTCCTTAATTCATGGCAATTAAGACCCTGAAGGCGAGTACTCTCTACACTCCACACCAAGTCCTCCACGATGTTTCAGTTATTATCAGGAATGGGGTCGTGGAGGAAATAAGCGAATCCAACAGCGGCTTCGATATTGATCTCAGGGGATTAATTGTTGCGCCGGGTTACGTGGATACCCACATACATGGCTGCTGCGGCATAGATATAACTAGTTTAACCACTGCGAGAGAACTGAACAATTTATCGACTGGATTAACCAGGTTCGGGGTCACTTCATTCGTGCCAACTCTCGTCTCCTCACCTCACGCCAATATACTCAGGATACTTAAGTTATTATCAAGCGCGCGGAGAAGCATTGAGGGAGCTAAGGCGCTCGGGATAGGGCTTGAGGGGCCCTATATAAATCCAGAGAAGCGGGGAGCCCAGAGCATTAATGCAATACGCGCGCCAAGTCTGGAGGAGCTTGATCAGTATATGGGGCTCCTCGACAATCCCCCCCTGATAATTCACTTGGCGCCAGAGGTAAAGGGGGCATATGAATTGATACAGCGCGCATCCCTGCATGGTGCTATAGTCAGCATAGGTCACACGGATGCCGATTATGAGACAACTATGCGAGCCATAGCACTGGGGGCCACTAGGGCCACACACTTATTTAATGCAATGAGGGGCATTCATCATAGGGAACCCGGCGCAGCGATGGCGTTGATGGATAACGCCAATGTATACCTAGAGCTAATAACGGATTTCATTCATTTAAGGCCGGAAATCATTTTATTCGTCCTTAAATACGCAGGGTGGCAGAGGGTGGTTCTAGTTACGGATGCAATGGCTGCAGCCGGTCTCGGCGATGGGGAATACGTCCTGGGCGATCTTCATGTAATTGTCTCTAATGGTCGCGCATCGCTTCCCGACGGAACTTTAGCGGGCAGTTCATTAACTATCGATCAAGCCGTGCGCAACATGATCAGCCTTGGCTTGTCTCCTAATGTTGCGATAAGCATGGCTACAGACATGGCGGCCCGCTCCATTGGATTAATGAGGATGGGTTGTCTAAGGCCTGGATGCATTGCCGATGTCGTTGTGCTGGACGATAAGTATAGAGTGATCAATACGATAATAAATGGAACTGGTCAGGGCTTGGATGCGCGATAAAATGGTAAGTCTCTTTATCGCGAGAGGAGGCAGGCTTTGGTATAGACATGTTCTTCTTTAAATAATTGAGGTTCACTATAAAAGAAAACTTTATATTTAGTTGGCTAAAGAGGTCATAATGGTAGAGCTTAAGGTAGTCACGTGGAACGACGTCACTACTTATCTATTGCATATAGTGGAGGAGATGGGGAGGGATAGATTCAAGCCCGACATCGTCGTTGGCATAATGAGGGGCGGCGTCGTGGCTGCTCGATTGATCGGGGACTTCCTTGGCGTGGACTCCATATCATCAATGGAGGTGAAGTTCTATAAGGGAATTGGCGAGCAGGGGGATGAACCTAGGATAACCCAACCATTGACCGTTGCCGTGGAGGGAAAGAAGGTGTTGGTGATAGATGATATAGCTGATAGCGGCAATACGTTAATCACTGCTGTGGAGTACATTAAAAACATGAAGCCCATGCAAGTAAAAACGGCCACGCTTCTCGTGAAGCCATGGTCGAAATTTAAGCCGGATTATTATGGCGGTGAAACGACTATGTGGATAGTGTTTCCCTGGGAGTTAGGGGAAACATTGAGGGAACTTGGAAGCAACTCAACGCAATTGGTTAGCAAGATGGATAGCGAATTGGCCGGTAAAATAATGACAATAATGAAGATCCTCAATAACTAGGACAACAAATCCACGGAACAAGGGCTATGACTGAGTTTAGGCTGTTCGCATTCGTTCGTTAAGCATCATTAAATTAGCGTCGGGATTCACCGCTAGGACCGGAGATACTAGTTGCTTCTTTTACGTTTGCTGTTAAATATATAAGGTAATGCTTATTAATATGCCAATTATTCGACAATTATGCAACAAGTAAAGCTAAGGCATTACATAAACGGCGAATTTCGGGAACCAAGCAACGGTGAGTATAGTCAGAAAACCACTCCAATAGATGGCTCTGTCATAGCGTTAGTTCCCAGTGGAACTCGGGAGGATGCTAAGGCAGCCATAGATGCGGCATATGAAGCCGGCAAGCAATGGTCCAAGTTAACGCCGATCAAGAGGTCCGACTACATATATAAAATATATGAAGTGGCGAGGTCCATGGAGGAGGACTTAATCAATACATTAATAGTGGAGGGCGGCGGCATTTATAAGAAGGCATGGGGTGAGGTCGTTTTCACCGAGAGACTCATACGTAACGCCGCGGAGTTGGCTCGTCATTATGAGGGCGAGGTCCTGAATTCCGATAGTGAGGCCACAATATCCATGGTATTCAAGAAACCGAAGGGAATAGTGGGCATCATTACTCCATGGAATTACCCATTATCCATATCGATGAAGAAGGTAATTCATGCCCTGGCAATAGGGAACACTGTTGTATTGAAAACCGCCAGCGATACGCCAATAACTGGTTATAAGATAGCTGAAATGGCAAGTAAGGCCGGTCTTCCAAAGGGCGTGCTTAACGTCGTGTTCGGATCCGGAGGCGTTGTCGGCGATGAGATAGTGACCAATAAGAAGGTTTCCCACATCACCTTCACCGGAGAAACTGGAACCGGAAAGCAAATAGCAGAGAAGGCGGGCCGCGGATTAAAGACTGTTACCCTGGAGCTTGGGGGTTCTGACCCCCTGATAGTGCTTGATGACGCGGATCCAGACTATGCGGCTCGATTGGCCGTGTTTGCGGCCTTCTTCCATCAGGGACAGATATGTACGGCCTCTAAGCGAATAATAGTTCATAAGGGGATTTACGACAAATTCGTTCCGAGATTCATAGAATACACTAAGAGACTTAGAGTAGGCGATCCTCGCGTTGATAAGAACATCGACTTTGGTCCCCTCATAAATAAGTCCCAAGTTAATTCCATGGTGGAGTTCCTTAATGATGCAGTGAAGCGGGGAGCTAAGGTGGAGACCGGGGGCAAGGTAAACGGCAACTACTTTGAACCCACCATACTGACAGGAGTGGATAGGAATGCAAAGGTCCTGCGAGAGGAGGTGTTTGGCCCGATTAGGCCCATAATAATGGTTGAGAACGATGATGAGGCCGTGGAGGTCGCGAATGATACGGAGTACGGTTTGTCGGGTGCAGTGTTGACCAGCAACATAAATAGGGCAATGAGCATAGCGGAGGCCGTGGAGTCAGGCATGTTCCACATAAATGACGTCACGTTCCTGGAGGAGTCGCATGTGCCATTCGGCGGAATAAAGGCAAGCGGAATTGGGAGGGAGGGAGGCAAGTATTCCTTCCATGAATCCACATATGATAGGTGGACCACCATAACGCTTAGGCAGAGGAAGTTCCCAATACCATCATGAACCCTAAAAACCATGAACCCAAAAACATAACTAAATATCTCTGTTGAAACGATCGGCGAGCCTCGCCCCTTTAGGGCAAGGGGAGGGACCTAAATCTTTTTCATGTTAGCAGAAATGTCTTTATATTCTTGCTTTTATTGATGAACTCCCACGCCGATGTGGGCTCTGCCCAAAAGGGTGGGATGGCGGAGATGGGAGCCCCGTGCCGTTGGGCTCGACGGGGACCCGCCCATCATAAGGCTTGGCAGGTGGCTGAGGCCCAAGTCCCTACACTCAATTAAATGAAGGTAAAATGAAGGTGACAAACGGTCAGACATCTATTTCCCGGTCTCCATTTATTAAGTCTACCTTAAGTAATCGCCCCATCAAGTACTTCTCGTAAAGTATCCCCGTCTCCGTCGCCGCCGATCTCAGTATTTCTCCACTTATCCCAGGCACGCCTGCGCTTATTATCAATATATTCCTAGTGGCTTGATCAACCATGGTTAGCTCAGAGTCCCTGTAGGGATACACGTGAAGTATAGTGCCGTCGCTGGCCGCGAGCACGATTTGATTACTGCTTAGTTTTTTCCTTGGGGAGCCTATTGGTATGAATACTTCCCCCTCGGCAGCATACCTAAGCGTAAGCTTCTTGGCCCTTATCTTATCAATATCATACAGTCCAATGGGCACCTTATACTTAATGCTGATTATGTTGCCTATATCCACCGCTGGATTTATGGTTGGCACCCGTCCCCCATTTAATAACCTCCGTATCAGCGCCTCCTGTGATGGTCTCTGCTTTGTTGGATCTATCTTTAGGTACTTCCAGTAAAAGTCCCTATACGCACGAATAATGGGATCACTTAGTAAGGTGCTTATGGTGTTTTTCTTAGCTTCCTCTATCGCCTTATTCCATTCCTGGCTCAAATCGATGGGCTTATCGTTAATTATATCCACTGCAACAGCGATTCCCAATTGGATCCCCAACTTCGATAGATCCTCGCTAATCCCTATTCGCATACTACTATTACTATGGCTACATGGATATAAACATTATTATCCATCCTTCCCGCACCCGAAGAATTGCGCCTCATTATGCTGGACCTCCTAGCCCCTTAGGGGCAATGATGAACTCCCTAGCATTGTGGAGATGGGCCCGCTTTTTTTCCATACTCTTAATCGGGAGGAACGCATACTACCCAGGAAAATTGCCCGGCTCCTAGAAGGAACGAGGTCCTCATGCTTCGTGATGGATAATGTTTAAAAAAATGGTCGTTGCATTTCTGTGTTTGGGACCCGTAGCTCAGCATGGAATCAGAGCGGCGGCCTCCTAAGCCGTAGGTCGTGGGTTCAAATCCCACCGGGTCCGCCAAAGAATGGCGCTCTCCCACATTCCTCCCATTCCATCCCCACTTGCCTTGTTACGGCTCAATGTGCTTCTTGTTACAAAAACATAGATATCGCTCTATCGCTGTTGTTATAGATGGTTGACTGCGAGCTTATACACATCAACAACATCCGCAACTAGGAGCGCATCAAAATAATCAACTCTTAACTGGACGCTTGAGCCCGAGGGAGCCAGGGAGCTCCTCGCCGGCTTGAGGGAGGAGGGGGAGGAACACGTCCTAAGGCACGTCACGGTGGCCTTAAAGAGCTTCCTCAAAAACGTTCTCAAGCCCAAGGACCCAGCCCTATTCAGGCTGATGACTCATTCACGGTGTACAAGCCTAAGAGCAACGGCCGCGTCGAGCTGCCCAGCCCAGAGCAGCTCCAGGCCATTTGGAGGCGACTGCCAAGCGTTGAAAGCAGGTTCTACTTCGCCCTACTTGCTGAGGCCGGCCTTAGGCCCGGCGAGCCCCTCACCCCAAGCCTAAGCGACCTTGACCTTGAGCACGGCATGCTCCGCATAGGCAAGGTCACCGAGACCAAGAGAGCATTCGTAGCATTCCTACGCCCGGAGTTCGCTAATTGGGTTGGGGAGGCCTACCTGCCACATAGGGTTGATTGGGTTGAGAGGCTTAGTAAAGGCTGGCTCGCCAGTGGTTGGTTCACGCCTGAGGCCGTCGAGAAGGCTAAGCAAAAGCTAATACCATTCGACCAATCCAGGCTTAGGAGGGAAATCAAGGAGGCGGCTAAACAGGTCCTCGGCAGGGAGTTTGAGCTCTATGAGCTTAGGAAATTCTTCGCGACATGGATGATTAGCCAGGGAGTGCCCGAGTCCATAGTGAATACCCTACAAGGCAGGGCACCCCCCAGCGAGTTCCGCATCCTGGTTGAGCACTACTGGTCACCGAGACACGAGGAGTTGAGGCAATGGTATTTGAAGCATGCACCTAAGGTATGCTGCACATAGATACAGCCGAAGACGGCCAGGCAAGCCACATGCATTTTAACCGGTTAAAAAGCATGGCTCACGCATTCGCCCACCTCGGATTCCGAATTCACACGCCACCATTACTCCACATTTCATGCAACCCCCCACTTCACCTTTTTTAGGATAATCGAAACATTGCTTCAATTCCCCCATTACCGCTCAATTGGAACGACCCCTCAACTCCATCAGAATGGGAATGAATCATGCAATGAAGCCCGGAGCCCGTTCCAATGACCACCATAAAATAAAAAAATAAGGCTCAAGGCCTCAAAGCCAAGGGAACCGGAGGACCTCAAGGGAGGATTGGAGGGCATTGGCGCAAAGCCCTTGAGCTGGGCTCTGTTTCAATCTCGAGGGTTGGGGGGTCGTTAAGGGCTGGGGCGAAAGATCGTTTGGCTGGGCATTGCCCGTGGCTTCGCCGCCTACGCATCTTGGATTTCACGTAGCCGTGAACTATTTTAGCGCTGTTAATTGACGGCCATGTGTTCGTGCCTTGGGCTCCAGCGCTCAACGGCCCGAATGGTTTGGCCAGGGCCTTTTGCCCCCTTAGGCAGAGCCCATTGCCGGGCCATGGATCGCGGCTTCGAGGCCCCCTCAATGCCTTGATCGTGGATGCCGTTGCCGCCGTGCCGAGCATTAATTGTTTGGGCTCTAGCGTGTGCGCCTAAGCTTGCGTGGAGCCGCATTTCGGCCTCTTCATGTGCAATCCTAACTGTTTTGTTTCGGGTTGATGGGCGGCGAGATCATGAGTCGCCCCGGCAATTACCCACGGCATTGCCCACAATTAAGAAAATATAAAATATATTAAAAATGATTTCATAAATTGCGTTGAGCAAATCTTTATGCAATATTTAAATGCAACTAATTAATGCTGTGTTTAATGAGTG